>LXNI01000141.1_pt1 | contig 88011 bp, 67 predicted proteins | sample 809091 | NCBI WGS metagenome assembly LXNI01 (sample SAMN04870527, study PRJNA318959) | sponge metagenome | biome: 01000161; feature: marine sponge reef; material: water | host: Sarcotragus foetidus | place: Greece: Milos, Mediterranean Sea | collected 2013-05-29 | depth 5-7 m | reverse complement strand
CAGAGAGGGGCACGCTGGCTGTGTCATTCCTCATTATGTGGGGCCTGCCACATTGCTTCGTCATTCCTTGCCAGCGCACCCCTTTCAGCCTCTGAATCTTTGCGGATTTAATCAGAGTATCCTAAGGCAAATTGGCCGTATCTTTGTCGGGAGATTCACTGAAACTGTGTTTTTTCCATGATGCGCGCTATTCGTTTTCTCTTTTCCGGGTTTGCACTGTGTACGCTGGCGCTCGCGTGGGCGGGCTGCGGCGATTCCGAACAAGCGGCTTCGCCGCCCAACATCGTGGTCATCCTTGCGGACGACATGGGGTATGGCGATCCGGGCGCCTGGAATCCGGATTCCAAGGTTCCGACGCCGCACCTTGACCGGCTGGCGGCGGAGGGCATGCGTTTCACGGACGCCCATTCGCCGTCCGCCGTATGTACGCCCACGCGCTACGGACTGCTTACCGGGCGGTACGCCTGGAGGACCCGCCTGACGCAAGGCGTACTGGTAGGCTATTCTCCGAACCTGATCGACACGACCCGCCTGACGCTTCCCGGGATGTTGCGCCAAGCCGGTTATGCGACGGCGGGCATAGGGAAATGGCATCTGGGGCTGGGAGACGCCGAGCGGACCGACTATGCCCAGTCCCTGCGCCCGGGCCCAGCTTCCCTGGGATTCGATTATTACTTCGGCATTCCGTCTTCGCTTGACTTCGAGCCGTATGTCTGGTTCGAAAACGACCGGGTGGAGCAGTTGCCTACGGATTCCATAGAGGCTTCCCGGCCCTGTTGCAAGGAAGATTTTTACCGGGGAGGCGCCATTGCGCCGGACTTCCGGCATGTGGATGTGCTGCCCCGAACGGTTGAGAAGTCCGTGGAATACGTGATGCAGGCGGGCGACAAGCCGTTCTTCCTGTACGTTCCTTTTTCCGCGCCGCATACGCCCTGGTTGCCGACCGAGCCGTTCCAGGGGAGCAGTGGCGCCGGGACGTACGGCGATTTTGCGGTGCACGTGGACGCCGGCGTGGGGGACATCCTGAATGCACTGGACGAAGCGGGCGTGGCGGAAAATACGCTGGTCGTGTTCACGAGCGACAATGGCGCGTATTGGGATCAGGATGACATCGACATGTTCGACCACCGGGCGAACCTGAACTGGCGCGGGATGAAGGCAGACATTTACGAAGGCGGACACCGCGTGCCCTTTGTCGCACGCTGGCCGGGCAACATCGAAGCAGGTTCGGTGAGCGACGAACTGATCTCGCTCGTGGATCTGATGGCGACGTTCGCGTCCGTTGCCGGGCAGGCGCTTTCCGACGATGCAGGCGAAGACAGCTACGACCTGACGCCCGTGCTACTGGGTGAATCCCTGGAAGGGCCCATCCGCGAGGCCGCCGTGCATCATTCGGTCAACGGCACCTTCGCCATCCGGCAGGGCTCCTGGAAATTGATCGAAGGGCTTGGATCGGGCGGTTTCACGCAGCCCGTATCCGTCGAGCCGGGCCCGGGAGATCCATTGGGGCAGTTGTACCACCTCGGAGACGATCCGGGCGAGACGAACAACCTGTATGCAGAGCATCCGGAAGTCGTTGAAAGGCTATCCGCCCTGCTGGACCGGTATCGGGAACAGGGATACAGCCGCCCGATGACCGGGGCAGACGTTCAAAACTGATATTGATATATTAAAACCATACGACGCCATGGATATCCGGAACGCAACCCCGGCTCATCATAGAAGCAACGGCAAAACCACATGGATCGAATCCATGGGACCGATACGACGCTTCCGCGCTGTGCTTGTCTTGCTTGTGGCGATGCTCTTCTGTTCGCCGGCCGCGACACAGGCTTTCGCTCAATCTTTTGCGCCAGCCAGCCCGGAAGAGGCGGGCGTTTCTTCGGAGCGGCTTGCGCGCATCGATGCCGCCCTTGAACAGTACATTGAGGAAGAACGGCTACCGGGCGCCGCACTCGTGATAGGCCGGCGCGGGCATGTGGTCTATTCCAGGGCGTTCGGCTACCGGGACCGCGAGGCAGAGGAGCCGCTGGACATCACGGACCTTTTCCGCATCGCTTCGCAGACCAAGGCGGTCATTTCCGCGGGCGTGATGATTTTGCAGGAGCAGGGACGCCTGCTGATCGATCAGAACCTGAGCGATTTTATTCCCGAATTCGATAGCACCACAGTGGCCGTGGAGAACGAGGAAGGGGGTTACGAGATCGTTCCTGCCGACCGTAACATCACGGTGCGCGATTTGCTCACCCATACCGCCGGCATCGGATATGGGTGGGGCCCCGCCGCCGAACAATGGGTGGAGGCCGGTATACAGGGATGGTATTTTGCGGACCGCGACGAACCGATTGCCGCAACGGTCGAGCGCATGGGAAATTTGCCCATGGCCGCTCAACCGGGCGAGGAGTTCGTGTACGGCTACGCCACGGATATTCTGGGCGTGGTGATCGAGCGGGCTTCCGGCATGCCGCTGGATGAATTTCTGCAGGTCGAGATTTTCGAGCCGCTGGGCATGATGGACACGCATTTCTACGTGCCTCCGGAAAAAGCGGACCGGCTCACCGTTGTGTACTCGGTGACGGAAATGAACGGGATGGTTCGCGCGCCCGATCCGGGACACATGGTCGGACAGGGTATGTATCTCGAGGGACCACGCAAGAGTTTCTCCGGGGGCGCGGGTCTCGTTTCCACGCCGGGAGATTACGCCCGCTTTCTCGAGGCGCTTCGGCGAGGCGGTATACTTGACGACGTGCGCATTCTGTCGCCCAAGACGGTGGAGTTGATGACCGTCGATCATGCCCACGATGCATGGCAGGGAGACGGCGGCGGGTTTGGTTTGGGTTTCGGCGTTACCGAGGAGCTTGGCTGGAGCGGATTGCCGGGTTCTCCGGGAGCGTATACCTGGGGAGGGGCCTATCACTCCACGTACTGGGTCGATCCGGAGGAAGAACTGGTCGTTTCGTACATGACGCAGGTTATTCCTGCGCAGGGCCTTGACGATCACCAGCGCCTCCGGGCGCTTGTCTACCAGGCGCTGGTGGATTGAACCTGACGTAAAGGATGCTGCGGGCAGCACGATGCGGTCCCTGGGGAGGTACGGATTTGTCGGCGCATGCCGGGAAGGCTTGACGGCACGCGAAAAATTTGTACATTCAAAAGGAATTCACAGGCGCGACGGCATGCCGGGGTATTGCAGGTGCGGTAGCCCCCATAGTCTCCATAGCCACAGGAAGGTGTATTCATCCCGTTCAACTACTCACGAAGACGCAACACACTGATGGAAGAATCGAAAAAGGGTTTTTCACGCAGAAAATTTATCGGGGGCATGGCGGCTGCGTCGGCTCTCTCTGTAGTTCCTCGTCATGTACTTGGCGGTGCGGGTTTTGTAGCCCCCAGCGACAAGATCAATATCGCGCAGATCGGCGCCGGCACGCAGGCGTTTCGCCAGTTGAACGGCAGTACGATGCAGCGCGACGACGTCCGGATCACGAGCGTGACCGATCCTAACCGGGATACGCAGGATTATGTGGATTGGGGTCGGTTCGGGACGCGGCGCAGTATCCGCCGGTTGCTGCAGGACGATTCCTGGGGCGAGGGAGATACGGGCACGCGCGGAGGACGCGATTATGCCAAGCAGGTTATCGACACGTACTATGCCGAGTCCGGCGAGTCCGATGGGGTACGCACGTACGAGGATTACCGGGAGATGCTGGCTGCCGAAGACGACGCGGACGCCGTGGTCATTATTGTGCCGGATCACCTCCATGCGCACATTTCCATTGCGGCCATGAAGGCGGGCAAGGCGGTCATCATGCACAAGCCGGTCGGGCTTTCGCCGCATGAGGTGCGCCGCGTTCTTGAGACGGAGAAGGAAACCGGCGCCGTGACGCACCTGCTTGCCTACAGCGCGCCGGAGAACCACGGGCGTCTGAAGGGCTGGTTGGAAATTGGCGCGATAGGGCATGTCCGTGAAGTGCACAACTGGACGAACCGGCCCGTGTGGCCCCAGGCGTGGCCTGATTATCCCCAGGAGCAGGCGGCGATTCCCGACGGACTCAACTGGGATATGTGGCAAGGGCCCGTCCCGCATCAGGCTTATCACCCGCTGCTGACGCACACGCTGTACCGGGGCTGGTACAACTACGGGGCAGGGTGTCTCGGCGACATGGGCAATTACAGCTTGTGGCAGCCGCATCGTTTTCTGAAGCTCGGGGCGCCGGACATGGTGGAAGCGTACACGAGCAAGAGCGTTATCCTGGGCGACGACCTGGTATGCCAGACGCGCCATTATTCGCCGGTCGCTTTTCCGAGCGCCAGCCAGATTCATTTCCGGCATCCCCGCACGGAAGATCGCCCCGAGGTGGATGTCTACTGGTATAGCGGTTCCATGAAACCGCAGACGCCGGAGGAATTGTTGATGGAAGATGGACAACTCCCGGGCGAGGGCATGCTGTTCGTCGGCTCGAGTGGCAAAATCCTTTGCGGCTTCCGGGGACAGAATCCGCGATTGCTTCCGGAGGCCCGGATGGCGTCCATGAATATCGAGGAAGAGGAAGTCCGCGAGATGGATCAGGACGACGAGTGGACGGAGGCCGTGCGTACGAAGGGGCACTCGCGCGGGTCGTTCAGCGAAGCGGCCAGCCTTGCAGAGACGACGGCGCTGGGCATCGCCGCCGTGCAGAATCCGGCCACGCGCCTGCTCTGGGATTCGAAGAACATGACGTTCACGAACGCCGATGTTTCCCCGCGCCGTGCGTATCGGGAAGGCTGGGAGTTGTAGCCGGAACGATCATTCCACAAGGCGCCGCACACGGTTTACACATCAGGTATTCTTGCTGAAATGCAAGCCGTGTGTGGTGTTTCCCTGCTTTTACGCCAGGAACACGTAGCGCACAAGGAAAAGGGCCGCGAGCACGTGCACCAGCCAGGAAACCTGGCCTGCGCGCCCCCGCAATATCTTAAGCGCGGAAAAGGCGATCAGGCCCATGGCCAGTCCGTCCGCAATGCTGAACGTGAGCGGCATGCCTGCCATGATCAGGATGGCGGGGACCGCCGTGTCGATGTTATCCCACTCGATATCTCGCGCCAGCCCGACCGTGGTTGCGCCAATGATGATCAGCGCCGCCGCAACGACCGCTGCCGGAATGGAGGCTGCAAAGAATGCGGCCGGCAGGGCTATGAGAAACAATACGCCGGTCACGACCGCCGTCAACCCGGATCGCCCGCCGACGGCGATCCCGGCGGCGCTTTCGATATAGGTGGTTACCGTGGAGGTACCGGTCAGCGCGCCTCCTATCGTCGCGGCTCCGTCTACCCCCAGCATACGTCCGAGGCGGGGTACCTCTCCTTTGGTGTTTTCGAGTCCTGCTTTTTTGACCAGCCCGATTACGGTGCCGAGGGAATCGAAGAAATCCACGAAAAGCATGGCGAAAACGATATCCAGCAGCCCGATAGACAAGGCGCCCTGCAAGTCGATTGCAAAGAACGCATCCAGTGCGCCGCCTTCCTGGGCCCCTGCTCCTCCAAGCATGCCCAGCGGGATAGCCGCCAGGGTTGCCACCACGATGCCGATAAGGATGCCGGCCCGTATCCCCCGCGACAGCAGCGTCGCAATCAGAAACAGCGTTCCGATGGCCAGCAGGGCCTGCGGCGAGGTCAGGTCGCCGCGCGTTACGAGCGTGGCCGGATGCGCCTGGATCAGCCCGGCGTTATTCAGGCCGATCATCATCAGAAAAAGCCCGATGCCCGCTCCGATGGCGGGAAGCAGTTCCCGGGGCATCATGCGCACGATGGCTTGCCGTACGCCCACAAGGGTAAGCAGCACGAAGACCACCCCCGAAAGCAATACGACGCCGAGCGCCTCCTGCCAGCCGAGGCCCATGCCCTGCACGACCGTGTAGGTAAAGAACGCGTTCAGCCCCATGCCGGGCGCCACCGCCAGCGGCAGGCGGGCCCACAATCCCATGGCGATCGTACCGATCCCGCTTATCAGGCAGGTCGCGAATGCCGCGGCTGCCGGAGGAATACCCGCATCGGCGAGAATGGCGGGGTTCACGGCGATGATGTAGCTCATCGCCAGGAAGGTCGTGGCGCCGGCGAGGACCTCTGTCCGCACCGATGTACCGAGGGCAGGCAGATCGAAGTATCGTTCGAGGCGGTTCAACAGGGAATACATGGTATTGCGCAATGTGGGGATACCGGGCGTGCAAGGTCGCTCCGGACCGTTTGTGGGTTTCGGGCAGGAGACGGCATTGAAATTAGCCTAATCTTCTGATAGAATGTATTTTTTCCGTACGTTACGCAAGCGATCACTCAATCTCCACCCGTACCATGCGCTACTCTGTCTCTTTTTTCCTGATCCTGTTTTTTACTGCTGTATCGGCCCAGGCGCAATCGGCTGAACCCTTGCGCGTCATTGCTTTCGGAGCGCATCCCGACGACGCCGAACTGAAAGCCGGCGGCGTAGCGTATCTCTGGGCGCAGGAGGGCGTCGCCGTGAAGTTTATTTCCATGACCAACGGCGATATCGGCCATTTCGAACAATCAGGCGGCCCGCTTGCGCAACGGCGCGAAGCCGAGGTGTCCGTCTGCGCGGATATTTTCGGGATCACGACGGAAGTCTACGACATCCACGACGGGGAACTCATGCCGACGCTGGAGAACCGCAGGAAGGTCGTGCGATCCATTCGCGAATGGGATGCGGATATCGTGATGGCGCACCGGCGGTACGATTATCATCCGGATCATCGCTATACCGGTGAGCTTGTGGAAGATGCCGCCGTCACCGTGGTCGCGCCGTTTTTCGAGGCCCTGACGCCCGGCGTGGACCGTAATCCCGTTTTCCTGTATCTGTATGACGGCTTCCAGAAGCCCTATCCGTTCCAGCCGGATCTGGTGGTAGGCGTCGACGAGGCGGCGGAGGCGAAGTGGGATTGCATCCGCGCCATGCCTTCCCAGTTTTCAGACGCCGATTCCTGGCAGGGGCGGTATCTGCCGAACGTCCCGGAGGATCCGGAGGAGCGCACGGAATACATTCTCGACTATATGAAAACCCGTAGCGCCGCCGTTGCCGACAAATACCGCGACCGGCTCATCGAATTGTACGGCGAGGAGAAGGGGCGTGCGATCGTCTACGCCGAAGCGTTCGAGATATCCGAGTACGGACGTCGTCCCAGCGAGGAAGAACTCCGGGAGCTGTTTCCCACCTTCGACGAGTAGATTGTGCTGCGTTCCATGCGCCTGAAGAGGCGCGCTGGCCTCTGGCGCGACATGTCCGGTTGAACGTCGGCTCTATCTGATCCTTGCGGGGCGTAGGCGAATCGGCTTGTACCCCGAGGGTCACTCGACTGCGTTCTCCGGATTCTCCAACGCGTTTTCCGTTCCGGGCGGCATGCGTCCGAAGGTGCGATTCGGAAGGGCGTCGCCGGTTTCCCGGTCGTATTCGTCCGGAGTGCGTTCCGCCGGAGCGGTGTCGCCCGTTGCTTCCTGCCAGACTTCCAGCACGCCGCGCAGGCGCTCGAGGGCTTCAGCGTGCGCGGGGTCCTGCGACACGTCGTACAGTTCCTGCGGGTCGTCTGCGACCAGATACAACTCTTCTTCCGGGCGAGGCGTGTCGAACACAATGTGCTGCTGCGGGGTCAGGGCTCCTTCATCCCGGAGCGCCCGCATTTTCTGGAACGCGCCCCCCCGGATGGCGTCCGCAGGCGGTCCGTTGGGAATATCCGTATAAAAATTCCGGATATACTTGTAGTGGCTGTCGCGTACGGCGCGCACGCGGTCGTCAAAGTCGTGCCAGTTTCTCTCGGCGAAGACATGATCGCGTACGACGGCGGACGGGTCGTTCAGGATGGGCACGATGCTTTCTCCTTCGAACGAGGAGGGACTTTCTACGCCGGCAAGGTCCAGAAGCGTGGGGGCAAGGTCCACGGCGCTCACCAGGCTCGCCGTCGTGGAGCCGGCCTCCACTCCAGCCGGAAAACGCACGATCCACGGGGTGCGCACGCCGCTGTCGTACACCGTGGTCTTGGCGCGGGGAAACGGCGCTCCGTTGTCGCTTATGAACAGCACGAACGTGTTTTCCGCAACCTGCTGCCGGTCCAGTTCATCCAGCACGCTGCCGACATAGTGATCCAGCCGGGCAATCTCGTCATAGTACAATGCGAGGTCCTTTCGCACTTCCGGCGTGTCGGGCAAATAGGCAGGGACGACCACATCCTCAAGAGTATGCGGGGTATCGAGGATGCCCTCCAGGTAGGGGCGATGGGGATCGAACGAGGAAAGCCATGCCAGGAAGGGCTGGCCTTCGGGCCGCTGTTTCAGGGTTTCCACCCATGCCCCGGCGCCGCTGGCGGATCCTCCGCCCGGCATGAGTTCGTTTTCGTTCGCTGTGTCGGTGGTGCGTTCGCCGCCTCCCTGAATGACCAGATCGAACCGCGCGACGGCGGCGTCGCCCAGATGCCATTTGCCTGCCGATGCGGTCCAGTATCCGGCCTCTCGCAGCAGGTCTACGAACGTGGTCTGATCCTCAGGCAAGGGCCAGTGCAATTGTTCGGCGCCGGTCTGATGCGGGTATTTTCCCGTCAGGATGGAAGCCCGGCTGGGGCTGCATGAACTGGTGGTGACGAATGCATGGTCGAAGCGCATGCCGTCGTCGGCCAGCTGCCGGAGATTCGGCGTCCGGATGGAAGGATGGCCGTAGGGCGCGGCGTCCTCCCAGCCCATATCGTCGGCCACGAGGATGACGAAGTTGGGCGGGTCGGCGGGGGCAGGCGCTTCGCCGCAGGCAGCGACGCCCGTAGCCGTCGCAAGCAACAGGATGGCGGGAAGGAAATTTCGGGACATGGCCGGGATGCAAAAATTTAGGGGAGTCTGTTTGTGTCTCGCGTATGCCGTACTTTCGGGAAGCCGCTTGCAGGGTGTGTCGGGCGGTACGACCCCAAAAGATACTGCATCGCTCATTTACGATTCGAATCCGTGCGATTTGGGAAAACGTTGTGTCTGATCGTGGCGTTCTGCCTGTCGGCGTGTACTTCCGGGTCCGACGTGGTCGTCATCAAGATGGGGCACGGCCTCGATGCGTCGCATTCCGTGCATCAGGCTATGGTGTATCTCGGCGAACGGCTTGTCGAAAAGTCCGATTCGACGATGCGGGTGGACATATACCCCAGCCAGCAACTCGGCACCGAGCGCGAACTGCTGGAGCTCCTGCAGATCGGCAGCGTGGGCATGACCAAGGTGTCGTCGGCGGCGCTGGAAGGATTCGTTCCGGAGTACCAGGTGCTGGGGCTGCCGTATCTCTTTCGGGACGAACGCCATCGTTTCGAGGTATTCTGGGGCAGCGAAGTGGGGCAGGATATTCTTGCCAGCGGGCAGGAGTTCGGGCTGCGCGGCCTGACCTACTACGACGCCGGCACGCGCAGTTTCTACACGAAGACGCAGCCGGTGCAGGCGCCTGCCGATTTGCAGGGACTCAAGATCCGGGTGCAGGAAAGCCCGGTCGCCATGCGCATGGTGCAGGCGCTGGGCGGTTCGCCTACGCCGATCGCATGGGGCGAACTGTATACGGCGCTTCAGCAGGGGGTGGTGGACGGCGCGGAGAACAATCCGCCGTCGTTCTACCTGTCCGGACATTATGAAGTGTGCAAATACTACACGCTGGATGCGCACACTGCGGTCCCCGATGTGGTGCTGGTCAGCATGACGCTCTGGAACGATCTGACGGAGCAGCAACGGGCGTGGCTTCAGGAAGCCGCCCTCGAATCGGCGGTGCGCCAGCGCGCGCTGTGGGCCGAATCCGTGAACGAGTCGCTGGCGGCGGTGCGCGCGGCGGGCGTCGAGATTATCGAGCCCGATATCGGTCCCTTTGCGGAGGGCGTTGCCTCGATGTACGATGCGTACCGGGACGATCCGGTCATCCATCCCCTGATCGAACGCATCCGGGAGGTCAGGTAGTGGATACGCTGCGCCGCATCGTGGACAAAAGCCTTGCGTGGTTTCTGGTTGCGCTGATGGCGCTTGCCATCGTCAATGTGCTGTGGCAGGTGTTTACGCGCTGGGCGCTTAACGATCCCAGCGCATGGACGGAAGAATTGGCGCGCTATCTCCTGATCTGGATCGGTCTGGTCGGCGCGGGATACGCCGCGGGCAGGAAACTGCACCTTGCTATCGATCTGCTGCCGAGCGCATTGCACGGGCGCAGGCGCCGCGCCCTCGAATTTCTCATCGACGCCATCGTGCTCCTGTTCGCTGTGTTTGCAATGGTGATCGGCGGCATTCGGCTCATGAGTCTGACGTTGCTCATGGATCAGACGTCCGCCGCGCTGGGCGTCCGGTTGGGTTATGTGTATCTGGCTATCCCGCTGAGTGGCGCGGTCATTGCGTTTTATGCCGTGGTTTCGATCATGGACCGCGTACGCGGCAGGGCATCCCCCGAAGCGGGAGAGTCAGGCGCCTCCTATGCAGAGCATCCTATCGACTGAAGCATGGAACTGGCGGGCGTGCTCATACTTGTGGTTGTGTTTCTGGCGCTGCTTCTCATCGGCGTGCCCGTAGCGTTCAGCATCGGGGTAGCGACCGTGTGTACGCTGCTCCTGAGCATCCATCCCGGCCCGGCCCTGACGACCGCCGCCCAGCGCATGGCCACGGGGCTCGACAGCTTTGCGCTGCTCGCTATTCCTTTCTTTATTCTTGCAGGGCAGATCATGAACCGGGGCGGGATCGCTCGCCGGTTGATCGATTTCGCCAAGAGTCTGGTGGGTATGCTTCCCGGAGCGCTTGCCCATGTGAATATCGTGGCGTCCATGTTTTTCGGGGCTATCTCCGGCTCGTCGGTGGCGGCGGCGTCCGCCGTGGGCGGCGTCATGGCGCCGCGCATGAAAGAGGAGGGGTACGACACGGGCTACGGCGCCGCCGTGAACATTACGGCGGCGACCACAGGACTGATTATCCCGCCCAGCAACATTCTCATCGTGTATTCGCTGGCGAGCGGCGGGGCGTCCATTGCTGCGCTTTTTCTTGCAGGCTATCTTCCCGGTATTCTGGTGGGCCTCACGCTCATGGTTGTGGCCGGGGTCATCGCCTGGCGCAGGAAGTACGCCCGTTCGGACCGGGTGCGCGCGGGCATCGCCGTCCGCAGATTTTTCGACGCGCTTCCGAGTCTTTTTCTTCTGTTCGTGGTGATCGGCGGCATCGTGGCAGGCGTCTTCACAGCAACCGAAGCGTCCGCCGTGGCCGTGGTCTACGCGCTTGCCCTGGCCCTTCTGTACCGGGAAGTGTCCCTGAAGGATTTGCCGTCCATTTTGCTCCAGTCCGCCTCCACGACCGCCATCGTGATGCTGCTGGTAGGCACGTCGATGGGATTGTCCTGGGCGATGTCCTACGAAAACATCCCCCAGAACGTGGCCACGACCCTCGTGGCGCTCAGCGACAGCCCGATCATGATCCTTCTGATCATAAATCTTGTGCTGCTTTGCGTGGGCACCTTCATGGACATCACGCCGGCGGTGCTCATCTTTACGCCCATTTTCTTGCCCATCGTGACGGCGCTCGGAATGGACCCGGTTCATTTTGGCATCGTCATTGTCCTGAACCTCTGCGTGGGCATATGCACGCCGCCCGTGGGCACGGTGCTGTTCGTGGGGTGCGGCGTGGCGGGCGTACCCATTACCCGGGTAATCCGGCCGCTCATGCCGCTCTACATCGCCATGATCGTGTCGCTTATGATCGTTACGTACGTGCCGGAACTCAGCTTGTGGCTGCCACGGATATTCGGGTTCTGAGCCATGGCCGCCGGTCTCATATGGACTATGTTGGACTATATAGAAGCCTTTTTTTGGGGTATGCATTCCGCAGATATTGAATAAAACTTCCCGTTTTCATATACTTTCGTAGTGTTTCTTTGATTTTCCCTGTAAAATGAGGTCGGTCGAAGATGGATACTGTAGAAGGCTGGGTCGGTATTGATGAGGTTGCTTCTCATCTCCAAGTAACCAACGATTCCATTTATCGCTGGGTTGTCACGAAAAGCTTCCCAGCACACCGGGTGGGCCGGTTGCTGCGGTTCAGGCTATCGGATGTGGACGAGTGGGTGAAAGCTGGGGGAGCTGGGTCAGAAAGTAGTTCATCGACCGAAACGGAAAGAAGCGAAACCAGCAAAAATGATTGAGAAAAGGGTGTTTTCGTTTGAGTGCTGAAGTGAGTCTCCGAGAAGGGCAACTCCTTACTGGCCCGTTGTTCAGCGAGCCAATGCGGGTGGAGAGTGTCCGCGCGAATGGTCCCGGTAGCTGGGTCGCTGGCCTCGTTGGCCAGCAGACCGAGCAATTCCGGCGCGTGACGCTTACCTCTGGTGACATCGCCAGTTTGACGATCACCGACACGTCTCTTGCATACGACGGTGACGGGAGGCTGTTACGCCTTGGCCTGCAGGCTTATTCACTCGGTATTGCTCATGAGTTTGATCCCTATTTCGGGCTTTCCATCTCTCGCGTGGACCCGCTTCCCCACCAGCTCGAAGCAGTCTATGAGCATCTTCTCAAGCTCCCCAGCGTGCGTTTCCTGCTCGCTGACGATGCGGGTGCAGGCAAGACTATTATGGCTGGGCTACTGGTCCGCGAGCTTAAGCTGCGGGGGCTTATCGAGCGAGTTCTCGTCGTTTGTCCCGCAAACCTTTCATTTCAATGGCAGCGCGAACTCAAGGAGAAGTTCGACGAGAAGTTTCTTGTTCTTAAGGGTAGCGACATCCGCGATCAGTTTGGTGTTAACCAGTGGATGGAGCAAAAGCAGGTTATTACTTCGCTTGATCTCGCCAAACGTACCGAAATATTACCTGGTTTACGGCAGGTACATTGGGATCTCGTGATTGTCGACGAAGCACACCGCATGTCGGCGCGTGACGAAACACATAAGAGCCAGCGCTACCGACTGGGGGAATTGCTGCGCGACCGCACCGATCATATTCTTCTGCTGACCGCCACACCGCACAAGGGTGACCCGCAAAACTTCACACTGTTCTTGCAACTCCTTGACCCGGACGCTTATGCCGATGTGAAATCTATCCACGAAGCCATGGAGCGCAAGCGAGCCCCTTTTTATATCCGTCGCACCAAAGAGGCGATGGTCTATTTCCCGGAGTGTCAGGCAGACGGAACATGGACAGCGAAACCCGTTTTCACCAAGCGTATTCCCCACACCGCCGATTTCGCCATCGATGGTCCTGAATTCGATCTTTATCAGAATGTTACTCGGTTCGTGAAGCGGCAGAGCGCCCGCGCTGCCGCCCAGGACGACAACCCGCGGGCACGAGCAGTTGGGTTCCTGATGGCGCTGTATCAGAGGCGTCTCGCCTCCAGCACCTATGCAATGCGGCGGTCTCTTGAGAACCGTGCCAAGCGTCTGGAAAACGGCCTCAAATTGGCTCAAGACTTGGCGCGGGAAGCGCCACCTGACCTTCCCACGTGGGAAGAGATAGAGGAGTTTGAAGATGCCGAGCGGGAGCGCCTTGAGCGAATGTTGGAAGCGGTTACACTGGCAGGCAATGCCGAGCAAGTACGTGAGGAGATTGCTGAACTTCTGGCGCTTGCCGAGGAGGCAAAAGTGGTCGAAGACGCGGGCGATGAGGCAAAGCTTGGACATCTTCGCAAGATCATGCAGGACGAGGGATTTTTCGACCGTCCTGACCAGAGATTGCTGATCTTCACAGAGTTCAAGGATACCCTTGACCACCTGATGGGGCGGTTAAAAGCCTGGGGGTTCAGCGTCGGCTGTATCCACGGCGGTATGAAACCCGGTTCCCGTGATCAACCGGGAAGTCGCCTCTACACTGAACAGCAGTTCCGCGAAGGTACCATACAGGTTCTGGTAGCGACGGAGGCTGCCGGTGAAGGCATCAACCTGCAGTGTTGTCACATCCTGTTTAACTACGACATCCCCTGGAACCCGAATCGGCTCGAACAGCGCATGGGCCGTATCCACCGCTATGGACAACGGCAGGATTGTCTGATTTTCAATTTTGTTGCCACTAACACGATTGAGGGACGCGTGCTTCAGCGCATTCTGGACAAGCTTCAGGAGATCCGCGACGCTCTTGATGACGATGCCGTGTTCAACGTGGTGGGAGAGGTCTTGCCGTCCGCCCATGTGGAGCGTGTGCTTCGGGACTACTACGCGGGCAAACTGGGCGATTCTGATCTCGAAGAACGGCTCTTAAAAGATGTGGACGAAAGTCACTTCCGGTCTATCTGCCAGACCGCTTTGGAAGGGTTGGCTTCCAAGAAACTTAACCTGGACATGCTTATCGAGCGTCGAGCCCGGGCGCAGGAGCGTCGCGTTGTACCAGAAACAATTGCACGGTTCATCAGGGGGTGTGCGCAGAATGCAGACTTGGCTCTGAAGCCGGTGAAGAACCTGACACATACGTTTGAGCCGGGGCGGACTCCTTCCAGTTTAAAAAAGTATGCGTACGAGACGAGTTGGAAACTACCGGAATTGGCAGCCCGATATCCGCGCTTTTCCACAGACCGAGACACAGCCGAGAAAAATAACTTCGAGTGGGTGACCCCCGGGCATCCGCTGTTCGAGGCTTTACGTCGGCACGGCTTTGATCTCGGCCAGGACGCCTTTGCACGGGGTGCCTGCTTCCACTCGCTGGCACACGACGCTCCGGCGCGGCTCGACTTCTACCGGGCGCGAGTGGTGGATGGTCTCGGTAAGATTATTCACGAGCGCTTGTTCATCGTGGAACTGATGGCCGACGGATCGCCTTCTCTCTGTCAGCCAGATGTGCTCGGTGATATGACTCCTGCTGCCCTGTCAGGTGATTTACCGCCTGTAGCCACCTTCTCCGAGGCGACTGCTTGGCTCAACGAGAACGCCCTTGTGCCCTTTATAGAGGAGGTTCGCGTCGAACGACTGACCGAGGTCGAACGGATCGGCGAGCACGTTGAGCTCTCCTTGACTGAGATTCTTCAGCGGATCGACGAGGAGATTGGTCGCGCTGCGGATGAAGTCGCCAATGAGATCACAGGCGCAGAAGGACGCCTCGCACAAGCGGAAACTCGCCATGCGGAAATGCTTGTACGGCGTGAACGCCGACGCGAGGAAATCAAACGACAGAAGGCAGTGACATTGCAGGGGGTCGAGCGATTGGCAAGTGCTCTGGTACTGCCCCATCCCCAACGCCAGACCCTTGATGTCCGAAACCTGCGTCCGGATCCTGCAACAGAGGCGACTGCGATGGAGGTAGTTATGGAATATGAGAGAGCGCAGGGACGTCAAGTCAATGATGTGCATAAGCAGAACCTCGGCTACGATGTGACCAGCCTCGATCTGCAGTCGGGAGAGTTGCGCCTGATTGAGGTGAAGGGCCTTGCTGCCCCAACCGGCAGCATCCTGCTCACGCCGAACGAGCGTCGCGTCGCCGAAGATCGCCCCGACTGCTTCTGGCTCTATGTGGTGACTGACTGTGCGAACACCCCGGAACTTCAGGAGCCGATCAGAGACCCTGCACGCTTCCCATGGCATGAGGTCACCAAGATCGCTCACTACTACTTGAGCGTGAATGCCCTTAAGCAGCCGATGGAGGTTCGAGAACGCGAGACGAAATACGGGGGCACGGACAGACCATGAACAAGCCAATGCCCAAGGCCGACGATGTTGAAGCCCGGTATCAATCCATTTTCGGCGATGTGTCCAGGATTATTGATGCCGCCAGGGGATCTGCTGCTCGGTCGGTTAATGCTGTCATGACCGCTGCGTATTGGCTGATTGGGCGACATGTTGTGGAGTTCGAACAGGAAGGGAAGAGGCGGGCCGACTATGGGGAGGAGATTGTCGAACGGCTTGCTGCCGACCTGTCTGTTCGCTACGGCCGGGGATTCTCATTTCGGAATGTTTGGCAAATGAAGGCATTCTACCTTGCATGGCCAATTCTGCAGACACTGTCTGCGGAATCAGAAAATGGAGAAATTCTGCAGACGGCGTCTGCAGAATCTTCGCTGATCAGCATTACTTCGCATTTTCCGCTTCCGTGGTCCGCCTATGTTCGGCTGCTCTCGGTCAAGAACACACACGCTCGCGATTTTTACGAAGTCGAAGCCCTGAATGGAGGCTGGTCGGTTCGCGAACTTGACCGGCAGATCAACTCACAGTTCTACGAACGCACCGCACTCTCGAAGGACAAGGCCGCTATGCTAACCCAAGGCCGAAAAGCGCGGGCCGAGGATGTCATCGTTCCGGAGGAGGCGATCAAAGACCCGTTCGTCCTCGAATTTCTCGACCTAAAGGATGAGTACTCCGAAAGCGAACTGGAGGAAGCGTTGATTCGTTGTTTAGAGTCCTTTCTTCTGGAACTCGGTAGCGACTTCTGTTTCATGGGCCGGCAAAAGCGTCTCCGCATTGGCAACGAATGGTATCGAATAGATTTGCTGTTTTTTCACCGGCAGCTTAGGTGCCTGGTGGTCATCGATTTGAAAATCGGCAAATTTACTCATGCAGATGCAGGGCAGATGCATACCTATCTCAACTATGCACGAGAGCACTGGAGCCACGACGATGAGAATCCGCCCGTGGGACTGATTTTGTGTGCTCAGAAGGATGAAGCTGTCGCCCGGTATGCGCTTGAAGGGCTACCGAACAAAGTAATGGCGGCCGAGTATCGAGTCACGCTGCCGGACGAGAATCTTCTTGCATCAGAAATCCTGCGAGCACGTAAGGCGCTGGTTTCGGTTTCACTGCCAGATGATAATTCACCGAATGAACCCGCTGCCAGAGATCATGTCGATAGAAGCGAAACTTAAGCATCTCGAATTTATCCAAGGCGTGATCAATCGCCTTGCTGCTAACTCGTTCCACATGAAGGGATGGGCTGTGGTCTTGGTTTCAGCCATCCTGGTCTTAGTGGCGAGGGAAGAACACATTGAGTTCGCCTATATTGGCTTTGTCCCGGTAATTGTCTTCTGGGGCCTTGATGGCTATTTCCTACGCCAGGAGCGTCTGTTCCGCGACCTCTACAACAAAGTCCGATCCTTGAACGAATCTGAAGTCGATTTCTCTATGTGTACTACTGCTGCCAAGAGAAGCTGGCTCGGCGCAACATTCTCAATAACACTGTTTTTCTTCTACATTGCGTTGGCTGCCTCGGTCAGTGTCGCGATGCTCATCAGTTAACTTCAAAGGAGTTTACCCCATGACACGAAGAGTCTTTTACAGTTTCCACTACAAACCCGACAACTGGCGTGTCTCTATGGTGCGCAACATTGGCAGCATTACAGGGAATGAGCCTGCCACCGACAACGATTGGGAAGAGGTGAAAAGAGGCGGGGATACCGCAATCAAACAGTGGATTGCCGGCCAAATGAAAAATCGTTCTTGCACCGTCGTTCTGATCGGATCGGAAACGGCAAATCGTAAGTGGATCAATTACGAAATCATCAAGTCATGGAATGACGGGATGGGTTTGGTTGGTATTCACGTTCACGGGCTGAAGAACTCAGATGGTTATACATCAGGGAAGGGCAGGAATCCGTTTGATTTCATTCCTTATGGGAACCAGGGCTTGAAACTGTCATCAATCGTAAGGTGTTACGATCCCCAAGGTGCTAATAGTAGAGAAAAATATGCCTGGATCACCAAGTACCTTGCGAACGGGGTTGAAGAGGCCATCCGTATACGGGGGAATAGCTGATGTCTCGGGCTGTTCACTCAGGGTAGTTGCCGAGAAGTGCCTATGATCCCAAAAGAATGCAAACGACTCGCCGAGGTGGATTTTCCTATCGCCGAAGTGTCGCGGCACGCGGTGCGGGAGAAGAAGTCGCCTCCGCCGGGGCATCCGAGCAAGTTGCATAAGTGGTGGGCGCAACGACCCTTGGCTTCATCCCGGGCGGTATTGCTGGCGTTGCTGCTGCCGGATCCCTGCGATCCGAACTGCCCGGAAGACTTCAAGGAAGCGGCACGCAGCGCGCTACCTACCGTGGGCGGCGGCCATGGCAAAACCGATGCAGACCTCCGCCGCGGAATCCTGAAGTTCATTGCCGACTTCGCAAACTGGGATAATGCGGCAAACACAACCTTCCTCAAAGCGGGGTATTCTCTTGTCAAGGCCGCCCATGGAGAAGAGCCGCCGCTCGTGGTGGATCCGTTTGCGGGCGGGGGTTCGATTCCGCTGGAGGCGTTGCGACTGGGGTGTGAGGCGTTCGCCAGCGACCTGAATCCGGTGGCGTGCCTGATTCTCAAGGTGATGCTGGAGGACATTCCGCGCCACGGGCCGGGGCTGGCCGAGGAATTGCGTCGGGTCGGCGGCGAAATAAAACGGCAGGCAGAACAGGATCTAGCCGAGCTGTATCCCAAAGACCCGGACGGAGCGATCCCGATCGTCTATTTGTGGGTTCGCACGGTGTGCTGCGAAGCGCCCAACTGCGGTGCAGAGATTCCGCTGATGCGTTCGTTCTGGCTGCGCAAGGATAAGAATGTTAAGCGCAAGCGGGCGCTACGACATCGCGTTGAGCGGTGCAAGGGGGAGCCACCGAGCGTCGAGTTCGAAGTGTTTGAGCCTAAGACGGATAGAGAAGTGCACGGCGCTACGGTGTCGCACGCCAAAGCGACCTGTCTGTGCTGTAGTGCGGTGCTGATGCCGGAGCGGGTGCGTGCGCAGCTTGCGGCCCAACGGGGTGGCGCGGATGTGATTTTCGATGCTAAGGGGCGGCGGACGGGCGGCGCGCGGATGACGGCGGTGGTGACACAGTGGCTTGGTGAGAAGGTGCGACACTATCGGCTGCCGACGGACGCGGACTACGCGGCGGTCCGGGCGGCGCAAGCGCGGGTTGCGGCGCTTATGGAAGAATGGGAGCAAGACGGGAAGCAGGGCCTGTGTCCGATACCTGATGAACCTATCTCGCTCAATGAGATTCGCCGCATCAGTGGACCGATATATGGTATCACAAGATGGGGCGATTTTTTCACTGCACGGCAAAAGGTGGCGTTAGTGGAGTTGGGTCGTAGGGCAAAATTTACAAACTCTACAGATGCCCTTACCGGCCTGCTCGCTTGCGCTTTGAATGTGTTCGCAAGGTCATGCAACGGAAATGCGCGGTTGCGGCCAGATTCTTCGGTTGCACCAGCGTTTGGCATGCAGACACTTCCGATTACTTGGGCTTTCCCGGAGATCGTGCTGTCCGGCGATCGCTCAGAAAATTTTGACGGCGCAATATCGAACATTGTGCGCATTATCGAGCAATACCCTGCGGTTCGACTTGGCTTAGTCCATCAAGCCGACGCTACTCAGCACCCGTTACCCAATCAAACAGCCAGCATTTGGTTCACCGATCCTCCTTACTACGACTCGGTACCTTACGCGCACCTGTCAGACTTTTTCTTTGTTTGGCTTAAGCGAGTGCTGCCCAATCATCCGCTACTTAGGCTCATTGATTCTGACAGTGGTACGACGCCCAAAGAGCGAGAGATCGTAGTCGACCGGCCTCATCGGTTGAGCAGTTCCAAGAAAGATGCAGCATTTTACGAAAAGGGAATGGCTGCCGCGTTTGCAGAAGGCCGCCGTATCCTCACGGATGACGGGGTTGGTTCCGTTGTATTTGCTCACAAGACAACCGAGGGCTGGGAAGCATTACTCTCCGGCATGATCCAAGGCGGCTGGACCATTACTGGCTCGTGGCCGATCGCCACTGAGAGGGGGGCGAGGCTCACTGCTCGCGATACTGCCGCGCTCGAAACCAGTGTCCACCTCATCTGCCGCCCGCGTCCCGAGGATGCCCCCATCGGCGACTGGGCCAAGGTTCTGCGGGAACTGCCGATCCGCGTCGCTGACTGGATCGAGCGCTTGCAAGGCGAAGGCATCCGTGGAGCCGATCTGGTTTTCGCCTGCATCGGCCCGGCGCTCGAAATCTTCAGCCGCTATCGCGCTGTCGAAACCGCCGAAGGTGATATAATCTCCCTGTCCAATTACCTGGAGAAGGTCTGGGAAGTGGTTGGTCGCGCTGCGCTGAAACAGGTACTGGGCACCTCGGAAGCACAAGCGCACAACGGTCTGGCGGGTGCGTTGGAAGAGGATGCCCGCCTGACCGCGCTCTTCCTGTGGACGCTCCAGAGCACCGCCCCTGTTACAGAAAATCAGGAACAAGACGATGAGACCGACGAAGAAGCCGTCGCCAAGGCTGCAGCCACAGGGTTTTCGCTTCCTTTCGACGTGGTGCGCCGTTTCGCCCAGCCCATGGGCATTGATCTCGATGCCTGGAACGGTCGCATTATCGACCAGAAAAAGGGCGTTGTACGTCTATTGCCAGTAGCTGAGCGGGCCAAAAAAATATTCGGCGAGGACGGCGCTGCCGTAGCCGCCAGCTACATCGAAAGCGATCCACGCACCAGCTTGCAGCAGACACTCTTCCCAGACTTGCAGGACGGCGCATCCACCCTTGTCCGCGAGCCGCGCTCGCGTTACGGCGAATCTTCCGACGACCCCCTCGACGCAATGCTTGGCGACACCACCCTCGACCGCGTCCACACCGCCATGCTGCTTCAGTCCACCGGTCACGCCAACGCCTTGCGGACATTGATTGATGCGGAACAAGACCGCGGGTCGGATTTTATACGCCTTTCCAATGCGCTTTCTGCTTTATATCCACGCGGCAGTCAGGAGAAGCGACTTCTGGACGCCATGCTCTTGGCGATACCACGGTGACGGCATGACATTCGAAGAAAGCGAGCGTGCGGTTTGGCAAGTATCTGGCGGCCCCATTGATCGATCCTATGCCGATCAATTCTTGAAGTACGGCGTAGCGCTGATCGGCCCTGGTGATCCCGGACCGTGGCGTTCTGATCGGCCCGATGGGGAATTCGGAGGTTGGTTTGTCAGGCATTTTTCCGACGAGTTGTGCATTGGTGACGTATTGCTTCTTCGAACCGATCGGTCAACCATTTGTGCCGTTGGCTTGGTTGCATCTGAGTACCAATATCTCCCGCAATTTGATGACGTGAATGGCTGGGACTTACAGCACTGTCGGCGTGTGCGTTGGTGCCTACTTTCCGACCCGCACGATTTCAATAGACTGGTTTTTGGTGCCCAGCCACCTCGAATATCGCGCGTCCACGCGGCAGACATGTTGGAGTACGCGAATCGCTTTGTGCAATCACCACCGACGGATTGGCAAACAAGGGCATTGCCGAGGTTGCCAGATGATGAACCGGAACTCAAAGCAATTCCAATTGAGTTGCAGGAAATTGTCGCTCAGGTGCATGACCTTTTGAAACTCTATTGGGATACGAATAGCTTTGGAGAGCATCCCACGGAGGATGAATTGGTCGCGCATAATGTTGTCCCTTTCCTGCGTGCCTTGGGTTGGCCTATTGAGAGAATCGCAGTCAAATGGCGCAACATTGATTTATGTGTATTCTCTGCGTTGCCAAGAACACCGGAAAACAGCCATTTTTTGATTGAGGCCAAACGCTTGGGTACGGGCGTTGAAGGCGCGCTTAATCAGGCAAAAGGCTATGTCTCGAAGTATGATATGTCGTGTGATGTGGTCGTTACCGATGGCATTCGCTATCGGATGTACGAGGCCAGTAAGGGGTTTGCACCCGTCGCTTATGCGAATCTTGCGCGTCTCAAACAGTCGTCCTTGAAGTTGTTTGCACGTATGCGGAGACCGTAATTGAACAAAAAATATAAGAATTGATAATGGCCCTTACCCCTTGGTACAAAGTCACAACACTTCGCAAGGAAGTCCGCGAAGGCCGCTCGTTTAGCCCGGATGAGTTTGCCATCGCCCTTGAACAAGTGGTCGCCCAGACCGCTCCCGTGGATTACCGCGATCCGGCCCAGTTCTTCTCGCGAACCTGCTTCACGCGCGCCTTAAAGGAGCATGCTGGCATGGTGCTCCGGCGGCTTTCCGGCAAGACCGAGAACACAGCGCCAGTCCTTACTCTGATCACTCAATTCGGTGGCGGCAAGACACACACTCTCGCTTCGCTCTACCATCTGGCGAACGCCGGTGCAAATGCCTCTAAGCTCCCTGGTGTGGCGGATCTTCTGGACGAGGCTGGGATAGCGGAAGCGCCCTCCGCTCGTGTCGGCGTATTCGCTGGCAATGCTTGGGATCCGACGGAGGGGCGGGAAACACCCTGGATTGATCTGGCTCGCCAACTGGCTGGCGAACAGGGTGTTGCCGCGCTTGGTTCTGCCGCTCGAACCACACCACCCGGAACGGAATCGCTGGCGAAAGTATTTGCCGCCGCTGATGCGCCCATTCTCCTTCTGTTCGACGAGGTGCTCAACTTCGTCAACCGTCATCGAGGCATGGCCGAAAGCTTTCACGCCTTCATTCAGAACCTGACTGTCGCCGTGACAGGTACCACGCAAGCGGCGGCGGTCATAAGTTTGCCTCGCAGCCAGGTCGAAATGACCGATTGGGACCAGCAATGGCAAGATCGTATCACCAAAGTGGTTCGTCGCGTTGCTCGTGACTTGATAGCCAATGACGAATCTGAGATCAGCGAAGTCGTGCGCCGCCGACTGTTTGAAGATCTGGGCAATGTGCGAATTCGCAAGAAGGTCGCTAAGACATACGCAGACTGGTGTTTTGAGCGTACCGCCCGCCTTCCCGGAGAGTGGCTGGCAGTCGATACCGCGACGACGGAGGCCAAGGCAAGGGAATTTCTGAGGAGCCGATTCGAGGCGTGCTATCCCTTTCATCCGGCGACTCTTTCCGTTTTCCAAAGGAAGTGGCGGGCGCTATCTCAGTTTCAACAGACCCGTGGCGCGCTCGCCATGCTCGCGCAGTGGATTTCCTGGGCCGCTCGCGAACAATTCCGACAAGCACGCACAGAGTCGCTGATCACGTTAGGATCGGCGCCGTTGGACGTGCCGGAGTTTCGCGCCGTAGTTCTCGGCCAGTTGGGCGAGGGGCGGCTCGACGCAGCTATTGAAGCCGACTTGGCCGGGCCCATGGCGCACGCGCAAAGCCTGGATGTGGACGCCCAGGGTATTCTGCGCGACATCCACCGTCGCGTGGGTACAACTATTCTGTTCGAGTCGTCCGGTGGACAGGTAGACAAGGTGGCCCATTTACCCGAACTGCGCTTCGCACTTGGTGAACCGGATGTTGATACCACAACCATCGACAACGCCGCGACGGCCTTGGAGGCCTCCGGGTTCTTTATTCGCAAGGTCGGGACGGACGGTTATCGTATCCACCATCAAGCGACATTAAAGAAGGTTGTTAGCGACCGGCGTGCATCGTTGGACGAAGAAGCAGAGATCAAGCCGGCAATTCGAAAGCTTGTCGAAAGTGAATTCAGGCGTGGCGCAACTCTTCCTGTGGTTGTTTTTCCAGAAGACAGTACTTCAGTCCAGGATTCTCCGCGCCTCGTACTTGTCATACTTGATTTCGAGACAGAATGGAAGGACGGCGACCAGGTAGCGGAACGCATTGGGGGCTGGACAAAGGAGCGAGGTCAGTCGCCGCGCCTCTACCCTGGTTCATTGGTCTGGTGCGCCAGAAAGCCGGGACGCGAACTTCGCGAGAAGGTTGAGTTGTGGCTTGCCTGGCAGCGTGTGGGGCGGGAGGTGGCGGAGGGTCTACTTGGTACCGAATACGACCGTGGCGACCGTGCAGAAGTTCAAGTCAAGATCAGGGATGCGGAGGAAGCTGCTAAGGATGAGGTGTGGGCTGGCTATCGCTTCGTCGTGCTCTCGGATGCGCAGGGTGCAAACGGTCTCAAGGTTATCGATCTTGGGGCTGGTCATTCGAGCGCCAGCGAAACGCTTTGCGGCCGGATTGTCGGCGCATTGAAATCCGAGGCTCTGCTAAACGAAAACGTTGGCGCCGGTTACATTGATCGCCACTGGCCGCCTGCGTTCCAAAGCACGGGGGCTTGGCCGCTAACCAGCCTGCGCCAGAGTTTTCTCGACGGATCGCTCACGCGACTGATCGACCCCGATACGATTCTTCGTCGGCAGATCGCCGACTTCGTATCGAAGGGCGATTTCGGATTGGCGTATGGCGCCAAGAGCGATGGCGCCTACAATCGGCTGTGGTACGCGGAGCCGGTTCGTCAGGAAGAGGTAGCGTTCGAATCGAGTGTCTTTCTTCTGACTAAGGCCAAGGCCGAAGAACTCAAGACTGTGTCCGCAGGTCCTGTACAGGCACAACCAGAAACCAAGCCAGATCCCGCGGAACCTGAGATTCAACCGGGAACTGATCCAGAGCCAATCCCCGATGCTCAGAAGACTACGCTTCGACTTTCTGGCGCTGTTCCTCCTGAAGTTTGGAACCGGCTTGGAACAAAGATATTGCCCAAGCTACGGTCTGGAGAAGATCTCAACGTCGGTATCGAATTTTCGGTGCGTGTTCGCGCACAGTTTGCGCAGAACATGGAAGCCGAACTAAAGCAGATTTTGGACGATCTCGGGTTGGGTGATCGGGTTCACATTGAGAGAGAGTAGAATGGTATCAGGGCAAATTGCCTCGTTTTCTCTTTAGTTTTAGTATCGTGATGGTCTTTGCAATGACTGAGAAGTGAATACCCATGGCAAGTCTGTTCATATCCTATTCGCACAAGGACGAGGAACTCCAAAAGGAACTGGAAAAGCATCTCATCGGCTTACGCCGTCAAGGCATCATCAGCCCCTGGCATGATCGGCGCATTGGGCCCGGAGAAGAGATTCACGGCGAAATCAGCGCCTATTTGGATGCAGCGGATATCATTCTCCTTTTGGTCAGCGCGGACTTTATAGCGTCTGATTATTGCTATGACGTAGAGATGACTCGCGCGATGGAGCGACACAGTCAAGGAACGGCGCGCGTCATCCCGGTGATACTCAGACCATGTGACTGGAAACAGACACCGTTTGGCAGCCTGAGGGCATGTCCGACAGACGGCAAGCCCGTGGTGAAGCATACTTCATTCGATGACGGGTTTCTGGAGGTCGCTCAAGCCGTACGTCAGGTAGCAGCCTCACAAGGTTCCGACACTCCCCCAAGGGATAGCCCTGACAGCGACAAACCAGACCTGCCCAAGGCCACGCATGATACTCCGCGCTCCAGTAACCTGAGAATCAAACGAAGATTCACCGACCACGAGCATCACACATTTATTAATGAGGCATTCGAATATATTTCTCGTTATTTCGAGAATTCGTTGCAGGAAATGCGGGTGAGAAACAGTGACTTAGAGACCGACTTTCGGCGTGTCGATACCAACTGCTTCGAAGCAAGAGCATTTGTCAGTGGCCAGGAGCAGAGTCGATGCAGTATCTGGCTGGGCGGGATGATGCGGACGGACCAGTTGTTCTTCTCCTTCGATGGGGCCAGCAACAAGAGTAGTTACAACGAGTCGATGTCCGTGTCCGACGACGGCTACACACCTTTCCTTGAGCCCATGGGTATAGCTCAGTTTGGACAACTGCGGGACAATAAACTCACTTTTGAAGGAGCTGCCGAGTATTTTTGGACCCTGTTTATTGAGAAACTCAGATAGGGGTGCATATCCATGGCTCCAAGTTGCTGGATATGGTATGCATCATTTTGTTTCCTATACAACGCCTATCCGATGCTCCGCCAAGCGAGACTCGGTATGTGCGAGGTGCCTTTACGCCTTGTGTATGGCTGCCGGGGAAGGTAGATTGCACGCTCCCGCACATGGATCCGCCGGCAAACCCGTAACCAATCCATCCTCCATCATGCCACGTACCGTTCCGATTCCTGTAACCGCACCCCGAAACGCGATCCCGCCACATACCCTTCCGGTATTTGCGGCGCTGCTGGTTCTTGCCCTCGGTTTTTCCGCCTGCTCCGGCGCGGACGCAGAAACCCCCGGCGCCGGGCAGCATGCCGACGAAGCCTCCCCCGACATATCCCCGGACGATTGGCGCCCGCTTTTCGATGGGGAAACCCTGAACGGGTGGATCGGGCTTGGCCGCGATGCGGTTCCCGAAGGCCATTGGCAGGTGGAGGACAGCACCATCCGGAAGGTGGCTTCAGGGACCGTTCCGGTCGCCGAGGACGGCCAGCCGCTGGTGGGCGGCGACATTATGACGACGGAGACGTTCGGGGATTTCGAGTTCGCCTTCGAATGGAAGGTGGCCGAAGGGGCGAACAGCGGGGTCAAGTATAATGTCTCGGAGGAATTGTCCACTTCCCACGTGCCGAGGTATGCGGCGCTCGGATTCGAATACCAGGTGCTGGATGACGATCGGCATCCCGACGGCGCGCTGCCTTCCCACCGGACCGGAGCGCTGTACGACATGATTCCCGCAGGGGAAGCCAAGGCCCTGAAACCGGTCGGGGAGTGGAACGAAAGCCGTATCGTGTTTGAGGGGATGCACGGGGAGCATTGGCTGAACGGCGCCATAGTGGTCGAGTACGACATGAACAGTCCGCGCTTCGATTCGCTCCTTGCCGCCAGCAAGTATGCGGATATCGAGGGGTTTGCCGACCGCCGCGTCGGACATATCGTGCTGCAGGATCATGGCGACGACGTATGGTTCCGTAATCTCCGGATCCGGGAGACAGGCGAGTAGGCGCCTTCTGCGTCCGGTCGGTGCGGTTTTTCACGATCCGGGTTCGCTTTTGCGCCGGGCACACTCCGGTCTGCCACACTGCTTCGTCATTACTCGCCAGCGCACCCCTCGCAGCCTCTGGGTTTTGCGGATTTAATCAGAGTATCCTGTAGCCTATCACTTGATAGGCGTAGCGCGATGGCGTATTCTTTATGCGCATTCCGCCCGGCCTTTACGCGCAAGCACTGAACAATTCCCATGGAAACACAAAAACGCGACGCCTGGAGTTCTAATTTCGGCCTTGTGCTGGCCGCCACCGGCAGCGCTATCGGACTTGGCAACCTCTGGAAATTCCCTTTCATCACCTGGGAGAACAACGGCGGCGCTTTTGTCCTCGTGTACCTTCTGTGCATTCTGGCGGTAGGGCTGCCCATTATGATGGCCGAGTTGCTCATAGGGCGCCGGAGTCAGAAAAGCATCGTGGGAGCGCTCAAGGAGGCGGCCGGTCCGGCCTGGAAGTTTGTAGGCGGATGGGGCGTGTTATGCGGGTTCATTTTGTTGAGTTATTACACGGTCATTGCCGGTTGGTCGCTTTTCTATTTCTGGAAATCCCTCGGCTGGACATTCGGCGGCTTTCCCGCGGATCTTTCGACCGGGGACCTCTTTGGCGCGCAGGTTGGCGACGCAGGGCTTCAGCTCACGCTTGCGCTTGCGTTCAGCATCGCCACGGTCGCCGTGGTGTATTTCGGAGTGCAGAAGGGGATCGAGCGGGTGGCGAAGGTGCTGCTGCCCGTACTTTTCGCTATTCTCGTTCTGCTCCTTGTCAGTGCCCTCGGCATGAGCGGTTCAGGCGAGGCCCTGACGTTTATTTTCGAACCCCGATTCGGCGAACTCGAGTGGAGCGGCGTGCTCGAAGCGCTCGGCCATTCGTTCTTTACCCTTTCGCTGGGTATGGGCACCATGATTACGTACGGCTCCTATATTTCGCGCAAACAATCCATTGTAAAGTCTGCGGGAGCCATTGTCGCCTTCGACACGATGATTGCGCTGGTCGCCACGATCATCATGTTTTCGGTGATTTTCTCGGTGGCCGGATTGAGCGAGGAGGTGGGCAAGTCCACGGTGGGCATGCTCTTCATCTCGCTCCCCGAATTGTTTTATACGGTCATGCCCTTTGGAGTAGTGCTGGGGCCGCTGTTCTATGTGCTGGTGGCGCTGGCTGCGCTGACCTCCACCATCTCGCTGCTCGAGGTGGAAACCAGTTTTCTGATCGACGAGCGCGGCATGAAACGCCAGAAGGCCGTGGTCGTGTCGGGCGCCGCCATTTTCGTGTTCACGATTTTTGCAGCCCTGTCGTTCGGTTCCACGCCGGTGGTTTCGACGATGGTGGCTTTCGGGAAAACGGGCTGGTTCAGCATCGCCGACCATTTCGTCTCGAACTGGATGCTGCCTACCGGCGGGTTGGCGGTAGCGATTGTAGCCGGCTGGTTCATGACGCGCAAGGCTACGCAAGACGAGTTGGTGGATGGCAACCAACCCGCATGGTTCCGTTACGGGGCGTGGCGATTTTTCATCCGCTACGTGGCGCCGGTCGCGGTGCTGGCGATCATCCTTGCGGTCATTCTGGGAAGAGACTTCAGTTAGCCACAGAGCGATACGCCGGGGATTGTCCCATTAAGGCCTGCGTTGCCCTGAAGTCTATGCCGCATTTTGGAGATTGCGCTTGCTTTCTCCAGCGTCGAATTGTATACCGATAGACAGAGGTCAGGTGCGCCTTGTAAATACCCTTTTGAGTAAAAACTATACCGAAAAGGTATAGAAATGGTATAGAAAAGGTATAAAAACTACTCAAAAGGGTAAAAACGGACATTGGAGCCAGGCGAGCTCCGCCGGTGCGCTGTCGCTGCGCGCGGCGTGTGCAAAACGCCTTTGCCCGGGGATTTGCGGACCGGTTCTTTTTTCACCCGCACACCGCCTCCAGAAAAAGATCCAGGAACCGTTCGGCGGCTACTTCCATGGCTACCTGCGCGGTGGGGGCGTCCGACGCGTCGTCTACCGGCTCTGCGGTCATCATGCCCCTGTCGGGTCCCTGTTTGTCCACCACATCGCAAACCATTCTTTGCGTACGGATCAGGTTCGAATCCATGGCCGCGCCCACGGCAAGCGGATCGTGCAGGGGGCATGCATCGCGCCCGCGCTTCTGCATGGCGTAATCGAAGTACGGGCCGGTGGCGTCGAAGAGAAACCTCCGAAGCGTGCCTTCCTCCATGGACGCCAGGCGCTCGTGAAAACGAGCCCGGGAAAGGAGCGTCTTTTCCGTCACATTCAGCCCGACCGCCGTGACGGGCAGGCCGGACCGGATCACGGCGCGGGCCGCATACGGATCGGAGTAGAAGTTGAATTCGGCTTTTGACGTCACGTTGCCCCGCCCGTCCCCGGAGCCGCCCATCACCACGATTTCCCGGATATTCGCCAGCGCCTCGGGGTCCTTTTCGAGGGCCATGGCTACATTCGTAAGCGGCCCGAGCGCGATCAGGGTGAGTTCTCCCGGGTGACGCCGGGCAAAATTCAGGATGGCGTCCACGGCATGGGCGCTCTCTATTTGCAAATGCCGCACGGGCCAGGCTTCCGACACGCCCCCGACGCCATCGTCTCCATGCACATGCCCGGCTCGCGTTACGGCAGGGCTGAGCGGCTTGGCGCATCCCCTGAAAACAGGCGGCGGGTCGACGTCTACCGCTTCGAGGATGCGCAGGGCGTTCGCCGTGCAGGCATCGACGGAAACATTGCCGGCTACGACCGTGATCGCTTGCACGTCCACTGTCGGCGAACGCAGCGCCAGCACGAGCGCAAGCAGATCGTCCAAGCCGGGATCGGTGTCTATGAGGACGGGTTTTGGAGCAGGCATTGCACGAAAACAGGATGCGTTACGGTCCGGGGCGATCTTCAGGTTCCGGATACGGGTACGGCTGGTCGCAAGGTCGATCCGAGGCCGAAATCATACGGTGCGACAGGTCAAACCATAGCCCCCGTGATTCGATCCGTATCCACCCCGCCCCTTTAGTGGTTGAATGGAGTAAATAAAGATCGTACATTCTACGTTGTACCCCGTCCAAACCAGTGTTGCGAACCGACTGAACAGTCCCATGCAAAGAACAAAAACAGCTGTCCTTCTTACCTGCATCGTGGGTGCGTTCCTGTGGATGGCCCCCGGATGCTCCAGCGATCCGAACGTTGAGGGCGCCAAGTTGGATCTCCGAAACAAGGACTACGCCCGGGCGATTGAGAACGTTGACGAAGCGCTTGCGCGTAATCCCGATAATGCGGAAGCCCATGAATTGAAAGGCCAGATTCTTATGGCGCAGTCCGCGGAGACCGACGACCCTGCAGAGTACATGGCAATGATCCATGAAATGCTTGGCGCGTACGATTCGGCCCTGGCAGCCGATCCCGGTCTCGACAACTCGGTCTTGCGTTCCCGGACCATGGCGTATGCCGACGTATTCCGCAAAGGCATCCAGGCGTTCAACCGGGCTGCGGAGAATCCTGACGAATTCGCAACAGCGGCGGATTATTTCGGACTTGCCTCCGAGATCATGCCCGATTCGTCCGGCCCCTATGTAAACCAGGCGTTCGCCTTCCTTAACGTAGGCATGGAGGAAGACGCCATTGCCCCGCTCGAAATGGCTATCGAAAAGGGCGATACGCAGAGCAACACCTTCCTTTTCCTCGGAGATATCTACAGTCGCCAGGGCAATATGGAAAAGGCCATGGAGGTTTTTAGCCAGGCCGCGGAGTTATACCCCGAGAATACCGACATTCAGTCCCAGCTTCTGAACCTGTATGTACAGACAGGTCAGGCCGAACAGGCGATGACGGAATATGAGGCGGCTGTGGAGCAGGACCCCAATAACGAGGTGCTCTTGTACAATTACGGTTCTCTGTTGCTTGAAGCGGAACAGTTCGACGAGGCGATTCATTACCTCGGTCGCGCTGCAGAGGCCAGCCCCGACTATGCGAACGCGTATTACAACCTCGGAGCCGCCTATATCAACAAGGCGGTCCAGTTGGCTGAGCAGATCAGTGCGATGGACGATGCGCTGAGGGAGGAACGGGCCGATCTTGAGGATGACGAGATTGCCGCGCGCGAGAGCGAAATGGATGTGCTGGCGGAGGAGCGCGAGGGTCTGTTTGGCGAGGCGATTCCGCATCTTGAAACGGCGAAAGGCCTTGTGGAAGCCGATGGCGCCGACACGACAGGCATTTGTCAGGCTCTCTACACCTCGTATGTGCAAACGAACCAGATGGATCTGGTAGAAGCGGTTACCGAGTGTGCCGGATACGGCAACTGACCTCTCCGCATCTTCTTCCGAAACACACGGAGCCCGGACCTGAATTTCAGGTTCGGGTTCTTTCTTGTTTCCAACATTAGCTATGGCGAACCACACCCGACCATCCCGGGGATTCGGCACATTGGCCGTGCATGCCGGGCAGAAGCCGGACCCTGTCACGGGCGCGATCATGACTCCCGTGTACCAGACCTCGACATTCGTGCAGGAGGCCCCGGCAGAGCACCGGGGCTACGAATATGCGCGCGTTTCCAATCCGACGCGTACGGCGCTGGAAGAAAACCTTGCTGCGCTGGAAGGGGCGGCGCACGGCATTTGCTTTGCTTCGGGCATGGCCGCCCTCGATGCTATCCTGAAACGGCTGCGGCCCGGCGATCATGTGCTGGGTATGGCCGATATCTATGCCGGCACGATTCGTCTCTTTCGGCAAGTGTTCGAGCCCTACGGCCTTGTTTTCAGTTTTGTGGATATGACCGACCTGCAGGCCGTGGAGGCTGCCGTGCGGCCGGAGACGAAACTGGTATGGATCGAGACGCCCACGAACCCGTTGTTGCGGATGGTGGATATTGCGGCCGTATCCGAAATAGCTCATGCTTCGGGGGCCGACGTGGCCGTGGACAATACGTTTGCATCCCCGTTTCTTCAGCAGCCGCTGGCTCTTGGGGCAGACCTGTCCCTGCATTCCACGACCAAGTACCTTGGGGGGCATTCCGACGTTATCGGCGGCGCGGTGCTGACGAACGACGACGCATGGGCCGAAAGCCTCCGGTTTCAGGTGATGGCCTCAGGCGCCGCCCCCGCTCCCCTGGATTGCTTTCTGGTGTTGCGCAGCACCAAAACGCTGCATCTGCGCATGGAGCGGCATTGCCGGAACGCCCGGGCGATAGCGGACTTTCTCCGGGAGCACCCGAAAGTGGGGCGCGTGTATTATCCGGGTTTGCCGGACGATCCCGGCCACGAGACGGCCCGCAAACAGATGCGGGATTTCGGGGGCATGCTGTCGTTTTCGCTGGCGAACGATCGAAAGGAAGAGGCTGTTCGCCTGATGACGGGGCTACGCATCGTTTCGCTGGCGGAAAGCCTCGGGGGGGTGGAAAGCCTCATTGAACACCCGGCCACGATGACGCATGCCTCCCTTTCCCAGGAAGAGCGAGAGGCGTTCGGGATCACCGATTCCCTGATGCGGCTCTCGGTGGGCGTGGAGGAGGAGACAGACCTGATTGCCGATCTGGATGCTGCGCTTGCCGCCGTATAGAAAAACGCCAGGGCACTGCTCGCTGCGGATTTGCCAGGGATATTCCGATTAAGTCCTTAAAGATCAGAGCATCCTTAAAGATCAGAGTATCCTTTTAATAATCCAGCAGGCCTCTTGCGGCGACGTATATATCCTCGTCCTGGGGCAAGACCGCTTTTTCGAGGGGGCCGGAAAAAGGAACGTAGGTAAATGCGCTGCCCAGACGCCGCACCGGCGCGTCCAGCAAGGCAAAGGCTTCGTCCGCGATCCTTGCGGCGATTTCCGCGCCGAAGCCCATGAACTCATGGTCTTCGTAGGCGATCAGCACACGGTTCGTTTTTTGGACCGAAGCGAGGATCGTCTCCATGTCCAGCGGAAGCATGGTCCGGATGTCGATGATCTCTGCGGAGACATTGTCTTCCCGCTCCAGCCGGTTGGCGGCGTGCGTGGCTTTGTGGACGATCATTCCCCAGGTAACGATGGTCAGATCGCTGCCCTCGCGCGCTACGCGCGCCTTGCCGAAAGGAAGGTAGCCGTTTTCGTCCGCTACGGGAGTGCGCGCGGCGGCCAGACGGTATAGCGCCTTGTGCTCGAGAAACAGAATGGGGTCCTGGCTCCGGATCGCCGTTTTCAAAAGGCCCTTTGCGTCGGAAGCGATGGAAGGCATGGCTACCTGGAGGCCGGGGAAGTGCGCGAACATGGCCTCGATGTTCTGGGAGTGATATAAGCCTCCGTGGATATACCCGCCGGACGGCACGCGGATGACCATGGGGCAACTCCACTTGTTGTTCGACCGGTACCGAAGCGAGGACACCTGACTGCGGATGTGCTGCATGGCCGGCCAGATGTAATCGGCGAATTGTATTTCCACCACCGGCATGTAGCCGGAAGCGGCCAGGCCCATTGCGGTGCCCACCACGGATGCTTCGGCCAGCGGCGAGTTGAAGCAGCGATCGGCTCCGAACAAATCGGTCAGATCCCGGGTTGCTTTGAACACGCCGCCTTTTCCCCCGGCTACGTCTTCGCCGTAGACGATTACGTGCTCGTCGCGCGCCATTTCTTCCTTCAGGGCGGCGTTGACGGCATCCACCATGACCATCGGCTCGCCGGTTGGCTCCGAGGCCTCGTAATCGATGCCGAGGTCTCCTTCGAACAGGACATGGCGGGTCGCGCTTTCCGGCGTTGGGTCGCTTTGCTCCAGCGCCCACGCGGCTGCTTCGTCGAGTTCCTTGCGAATCTCCTGCTCCATTTCCTCGACCGAATGTACGTCCAGAACGCCTTCCTCGATGAGGGTCATTTCCATTAAGAGGAGCGGATCGGTTTCCTGGGCTTCCGACAATTCTTCGGAAGAGCGGTATTTGGCATGGTTATCGGAGGAGGAGTGGGGGAAAAGGCGAACCACATCGGCCACGAGGCATACCGGTCCCTGGCCGTTCCGGATGTGTTCGATGGCCTGCTTGGACGCTGCCGCCATTTTGAAAAAATCCGTTCCGTCAACCCGGATGCGTTTCAACCCCTCGTATCCCGCAGCCAGTTTGTACGGGGTACCTCCGGCGATCTGGTCCTGAACCGGCACCGAGATAGCGAATTTGTTGTCCTGAACAAAAAAGAGCACAGGCGCCTTGATGCGGGAGGCCCAGTTCAGCGCCTCGTGAAAAGCGCCCTGGGACGTAGCCCCTTCTCCGGCGGATACATACACGAAAGCGTCTTCCCCCCGGCGCTGCACGGCCATAGCGAAGCCAAGCGCGGGAAGGAACTGCGAGCCCACGGAAGATGACGCCGCCACAATGTTGAGTTCTCGCGAGCCGTAATGCTGGGACATTTGTCGTCCCCCGGAACTCGGGTCGTCGGCTTTGGCAAGATGAGCGAGCAGGGTGTCTCTTGCTGTCATGCCTACGGAAAGAGAGATGCACAGGTCCCGGTAGTACATAGAGAACCAGTCGTGCCCAGGCTGTACATACATGCCGATGGCCGCTTGAGCGGCTTCATGGCCGGCACATCCTGCGTGAAAGAATCCCTTGCCCTGCTTGAGCAGGGTCAACATTTTCTCGTCGAGCCGCCTTGCCAGCAGCATCGTACGGTACGCCTCGCGGAGCTGCTTTGGGTCGAAATCGCTGGCGGTCAACTTGTCCACATGCAGTTCTTCGGCATAGGCTATACCCGGTATAACTGCTTCGGAAGTGTGCCCATTCCCATGGCCGGGCTCGGGACGAAGAAACGCTTCCCGGTCCTGGGCTGTTTTTTTCCGATGTTTATCCTTCATTGTCGCCATAAGAACGTATTAGGACAGGATACATCAATTGTGAAAATACGAAGAAGAGATCAGGATTTCCAGAAAGCGGGGTCAGGTATCCCTATGCAGGATTGGCAAGCGGTAACTCGAACCAGAAGCGGGAGCCTCGACCGAACGTGCTCTCCACGTAGACAGGTTCGTTGTGCGCGCGCAGTATCTGATGAACGATGCTGAGTCCCAGGCCCGAACCGCCGCTTTGGCGCGCCCGGTCCGGATCGATGCGGTAAAACCGCTCGAACACCCTGTCGAGATGGTGTTCCTCGATACCGCGGCCCGTGTCGATGACCTCGATGCGTACCTTATCGAGCCGCCTTTGGCAACGGCACCGAACAGTCCCTTCGTCGGTGTAGGAAATGGCATTCTCGACCAGATTGGTTATAACCTGCCGGATACGATTCGGGTCGGCATACACATATTCGGGAGGATTTTCCAGTTCGAGATGCAGTCCCTTTTCTTTTACTTTCGACTCCAGGGTGTCGCCGATTTCGCGGAGCATTTCGGACAATTCGAAGGGGGCCGGATTGATGAGGTCTTCCCGGTATTCGAGCCGGGCAATCTCGATAAGATCGCTAAAAAGCGTTTGGAGCCGATGCAGATTCGCAAGTCCCTTTTCGGCGTAGCGCCGGCGTTTTTCGGGGGTCAGCGAATCGCTGCCAAGCGCTTCGAGGTATCCGCTTACGGCAAACGTCGGGTTGCGCACTTCATGGCCCACGTTGCCGATGAATTCGTTTTGCAGTTGCGTCAGACTCTGCAGTTCATTGATTTGCCTCTGGAAACCGGCGGACATGCGGTTCAGGCTCATGGCAAGGACGCGAAATTCGGCAGCGCGGGAATCCACCTCGATGTTTTCGCCCGGATTGCCTTCCGCAATGCGCCTGGCCGAGTTGTTGAGGGCCTGAAGAGGGGTTGTGATTTTGTTGGTGGCGACCCAGCTTCCCGCCAGCGCAAGGAGCAGGATGAGGCTCAGGCTCACGATAAGCGTTGTGTGTATATTGTGGACCATGGATACCAGTGGCGATTCCGGTTGCCCCACGGATACGATCAGGCCGGAAGGTTCGCGGAAAAGCAGGGCATACAGTACGATCTGGCCGTCGGGGTCGGGGCGCTCGACGAAACGGACCGGATTGGCCTGGGAAGGGCTTTCTTCCGGAAGAAAATGGACTTGTGTTGAGACATCGGTATGGCGCAGGGCTGTCTGGGCCGGTACGATATCGATGCGAAGATCCGTCAGGGCGCCGATCTCCGAAATCATTGCGCGTTGTTCGTCCGCGGAATCGGCGTCCTCGATACGGTCGGCGATCCGCTCAGCATGACGGAGCAGCGTACTACGGGTCAATTCCTGTGTCTGGCCATGCATTGCGAAAGCGACATAGCATCCTACGATCACGACGGGCGGGCCTACGAACAGGGCAAACGTGAGGATCATCCACGTTTGCGTCGAGGCACGCTTGGGAATGACGAGATCGGTGAGTCGCTTCAGCAAGCCCATGGACCCGAAAATCTTGTTGATGAAACCGGACCTGAATCCGGCAAATCCTCATTGCCGTCGCGCCCTGTTATTCCAGTGCGATGCCGAAACGCTGCGCCGCCGGATTATCCGACTTCTTCCGCCTCCTGCAAAAAGCGGTACCCGACGCCCCGCACTGTCTGAATGTGCCGGGCGAAGTCGCCGAGTTTTTCACGCAGGTTCTTGATATGCGCATCCACCGTACGCTCCGTAACCATCATGGCGTCCTCCCAGATTTTGACATTCTCGCCGGCAATGATGAGTTCGGCTTCGAGTAATTGTTTGCGGCTGAATGCCTTGAGGGGATGTTGAATAAGGTACAGCAACATGCAGAACTCGGTTTTGGTAAGGTCGATGTCCTTGTTAGCGATCGTGGCGCGGTACTCGTCCTCGTAGATTTTGAGATCGTTTATCTCGATAAATTCCCGCTCCCTGAGGCCCGACAGCCGGAGCGCCGTTTTTACGTGCGCCAGAATCACGGCGGGCGAGACCGGTTTCATGAGATAATTGTCTCCGCCGGCCATGAGTCCCTTGATCTGATCCTCTTCTTCCGTTTTGGCCGTCAGGAAAATGATCGGAATCGTTTCTGTAGCGACACGCGAACGCAGTTGTTTGCACACCTCGATACCGTCGAGTTTCGGCAGCATGATGTCAAGCAGGATGACATTCGTGTCGGATGTTGCCTTGGCAAGGGCCTCTTCGCCGTCGTAGGCTTTGTTTACCTTGTATTTTGCTTCTTCCAGGAAATGGGAGACCATTTCCACCACGTCTTCCTCGTCATCTACGACAAGGATGGTGATATCCGAAGGATCTGCAGGTGTGTTCATACCGGTTGATTTGCCCTTGAAATAGCCCGAGTAACTATGAAATGCCACATTCTGGAAATATACGTCAAATTCGGCAATGAAACGCGCATCCGGCGCCGGAAGGCGACTCAGTGGATATATATTCGCGGCACATGGGCCGGGACGCCGGCCAGTATTTCATGCGAAATGGTTTCGGCCCATGTTGCCAGGTCTCTGGCGTTGGGTCCGTTCTTGCCGTGGTCTTCCTCCCCTCCGAAAAGCATTACGTCATCGCCCACGGCGATGTTGTGCTCCAGCCCCGTATCGACCATGAACATGTTCATGCATACGGTTCCCACCACCGGATATCTTTCCCCCCGAATGGTCACAAAGGCCCGGTTACTGAGAATTCTCGGATAGCCATCCGCATATCCTGCTCCGACGGTTGCGATGGATGTGGTGCGATCCGCGGTCCACGTACGGCCATAGGATATGTTTGTACCGGGTGTGACTTTTTTCAGGTGGGTAACTTTCGAGTAGAGCGTCATCGCCGGGCGCAGTCCGTAATCTTCTGCGAATCCGGCGTATCCGTAGAGTCCGATTCCTGCGCGCGCTATGGACCGGTCCCAGGCAGTCGCTTTGGGGAATTTGAGGATGCTGCCCGTAGCCGTTGCGTGTATGGTTTCCGCCGCGTCTCCGATCTTCGCGACGACATGATCGAAGCGTTCCAGTTGCTCGTGTGCAAATCCGGCGTCGCTGTAGGCGGTGGCGAGGTGCGTCCACAGGCCGGCGATTTTCACGTGCGGGGCCCGGTCGAGACGGGTTACGATCTGTTCGGCCTGCCCGGGTGTTATGCCGATGCGTCCCATTCCCGTATCCACCTTGATATGTACGCGAAACGCATGGGTGGAGCATTCGAGCACGGCGTCTGCGATCTCGGAAGAGGAGACCGTGATCTCGAGTTCATGTTCGGGCAGGACATGCAGGTGCTCGATCGGCGGTCCGGTAAGGACCAGAATACGCTCCTCAATGCCGCCCTTGCGCAGGAGCAGGCCCTCGGCGGTTGTGGCGACGCCGAACCAGCGTACGCCATGCTGCGCCAGCGTCCGGGCGGTGCGCAGGAGGCCATGGCCATAGGCGTCCGATTTTACAATGGCCATCAACGGGGCTTTTCCGGCGTGTTTGCGAAGAATGTCTGTGTTGCGCCGTATCCGATCCGGATAAACGTGGGCCCTGGTCTCCGAATACAAGGCATCTGTTTCGCGGAGCCCGGTAACGGGAGCATGCTCTTTGACGAGAGGTTGGCGCAAGATCGGAGCAGGGTAGCGGTTTCAGGTTCGTGGCGATGCGCAATATATTGCAATCTCAATAATCGGAGTCGCTTTTTGGCGTTCGCATGGATAATTTACGGGCTGCGGCGTCACGGGGTCATTTTTGTGGTATGCAACGGGGCGTCCGACGAACTCGCACGATTCATTCGGCTATCGACATCATGTACAGATCCATTTCGATATACTTGTTTGCGGCGCTGATCCCGGCGATTGCAATGGCGCAGGAGACCGAAACGCCCATGCTCACGCTGGAAGATATTCACGCTTCCGGTATGTTTGTTTCTGCATCGTTTCAAGGAGGAAAGTGGGCCGGGGAAGGACCGGTCGTGACCTTTGTCGAAGAGGATGGGGAGATGGCGCATCTTGTCCGGTACGATCTTGAAACGGAACAGCGAGACTCCCTCGTGAACGGCGCCACATTGTATGCCCCGGATGTGGAACGCACCGTCGGGATCGACGAGTATGCGTACAGCCCGGACGGATCCGCCATGCTGATATATACCGATTCGGAACAGGTATGGCGATACAATACGAAAGGCTACTATTACCTCTACGATCTGGCGACGCAGGACCTGACGCCCATCGCCCGCCGCGAAGACGGGTTTCAGATGTTCGCCAAATTCAGCCCGGACGGACGCCATGTGGCGTTTGTACGAAACCGGGATTTGTTTGTTGTCGATCTGGCCGATATGTCGGAGCGCCGGCTTACCGACGATGGCGCTCCCGGCAGGATAATCAACGGCACGTCCGATTGGGTGTACGAGGAGGAATTCGGATTACGGGACGGATGGGCCTGGTCGCCTGACGGAGCCCGGATTGCCTATGTGCAGCTCGACGAATCGAACACGCGGGAGTTCGCTATGGCGGATCTGCGCGCGCAGTATCCGGAGATCGAACGCTTTCGGTATCCGAAAGCCGGCGAAGCCAACAGCGAAATACGCGTCGGCGTGGTGGATGTGGGGTCGGGAGAGCGTCGGTTTTTCGATACGGGCACGTGGCGGACCGGGGAAGACGATCCGGAGTATATCCCAAGCCTCGGCTGGACACCCGAGGCGGATGGTATGTCTTATGTATGGTTCTTCCGCCTCAACCGGGATCAGAATCGGGTGGATGTGCTCTATGGCTCTCCGGAGGATATGTCTACCCGTCTCGTGCTTCGCGAGGAGAACGATACGTGGATCGACGTAGAAACAAGTTTTGGAGATCTGGCCGGGGGAACGATTACGTACCTCGACGACGATCGGCACTTCGTGTGGATGAGCGAACGGGACGGGTACCGCCACCTGTATCTCTACGAAAACGACGGCGCCTTCGTGCGGCAGTTGACGCATGGGGCCTGGAACGTTACGAGTTTTCACGGTATTGCGCTCGACCGGGACGCCATCTTTTTTACGGCCACGGAGGCTTCGCCGCTGGAGCGCCATCTGTACCGGGTTTCGTTCCGGGATTCGGATGCGGCGCCGGTCCGGATTACGGAGCGTTCGGGCAGCCACAGTATCGATATGTCGCCCGACCTGCGGTACTACATCGACCGGTTTACGAACGTGCAAACGCCGCTTGCCGCAGCGCTTCACCAGGCCGACGGTACCCTTGTCAAGGTGCTTGAGGACAATGCAGCCTTGAGGGAGCGGCTCGCTGCGTACGATTTGCCGGAGCCCGAGTTTATGGAGGCGCCCGGGGACGACGGGACCATGCTGAACGCCTGGATGCTCAAACCAACGGATTTCGATGCATCGCAGCAGTACCCGCTTTTATTGTATGTGTACGGTGGCCCCGGGTCGCAGACGGTGCGAAATGCATGGGGAGGCAGCCGGTATCTCTGGCATGCGTATCTTGTCGAGAAATACGACATGGTTATCGCCAGCGTGGACAACCGCGGTACAGGAGGACGCAGCAAGGATTTCAAGAGTGCGACGTATGAGAAGCTGGGAATCCTCGAAGCCGAGGATCAGATCGCTTCGGCAGAGCATTTTAGTGCGTTGCCGTATATCGACGCCGAACGTACGGGCATGTGGGGATGGAGTTACGGCGGTTTTATGACCCTCATGTCCATGCTGTACGGGGAGGGACCGGACACGTTCGAACTGGGCGTTTCCGTGGCTCCGGTGACCAGTTGGCGGCAGTACGACACGATCTACACGGAGCGGTATATGTCCACTCCGCAACGCAACGAGGAAGGGTATCGGAACAGTGCGCCCGTAACATGGGCGGACCGGTTGAGAGACAACCAGGACCTGCTGATTGTACACGGCGATCTCGACGACAACGTGCATTTTCAGAACACAGTCCAGATGGCGGATGCATTGCAGCAAGCCGGCAAACAGTTCGACCTTATGATGTATCCGGGCCGGAATCACGGGATTTACGGAGGCATGACCCGCCTGCATCTGTACACGCTTATCACCGATTACATCGCAGACAACCTGTAATACTCGCCGCATGACGACACCCGATCTTATTCTCAAAGGAGGCGCTGTTCTTGATCCGGAGACCGGGTCACAGGAAACCGCCGACGTCTTGGTCAGGGATGGCCGGATCGCATCCATAGGGGCGGACCTTGCCGCGCAGGATGTCCCTGTCTACGATTGTTCCGGCAAGATCGTCTCTCCGGGCTGGATGGACATGCATGTCCATTTTCGGGAACCCGGCTACGAGTACAAGGAGACGATCGTGACCGGCTGCCGCGCGGCGGCGGCGGGCGGGTTTACCGCGGTGGCCTGTATGCCCAATACCTCTCCTCCCATCCACACGCGCGATGTGGTGGAGTTCATCATCGAGCGCGCTGCGGGAACGCCGGTGGACGTACATCCCATTGCGTGTGTGTCGAAAGAGCGTAAAGGGGAGACGCTGGCCGAAATGGGCGATTTGATTGCTGGCGGGGCGGTTGCCTTCAGCGACGACGGCTCGCCGGTGCAGCATACCGGGTTGATGCGGCGCGCGCTCGAATACAGTTCCTCGTTCGGGAAGCCGATCATTAACCATATGGAGGACCTTACGCTCAATGCGGACGGACACATGCATGAGGGAGAGGTGGCGACCCGACTTGGGGTTCCCGGTATCCCGTCCCTTGCGGAAGAGGTGATGATCGCCCGCGACATCCTGCTGGCCGAATTCACGGGCGGCCATGTGCATGTGGCGCACATTTCCACGGCGCAGGCTGTCGATCTGGTGCGTCAGGCGAAAAAGCGCGGCATTCGGGTTACCGCGGAGGTGTGTACGCACCACGTTGCCCTGACCGACGAAGCCGTCGAATCGACCGGTTTCAGTACGGACGTAAAGATGCATCCCCCTTTACGCACGGCAGCGGATGTGGAGGCCCTCAAGGAAGGGCTTCGGGACGGCGCGATCGACGCGATCTGCACGGACCATGCCCCGCATGCCCCCTTTGAGAAGGAAGTGGAATTCCTTGCGGCCCCGTTTGGCATTCTCGGCCTTGAAACGGCCTGGGGTCTGATCGGGCGGGAGCTCATTGCGCCGGGCGTGCTGACGGTTGCCGAAGCCGTACAAAAGATCACAGTGGCGCCCCGGCATATTCTTGGTTTACCCCTGCCTGTCGTTGCCGAAGGAGAGGAGGCCAATCTGACCGTGTTCGACGCTACGACGCGCTGGACGTTCGAGGCGCGGCATATCCGGTCAAAGAGCCGCAACACGCCTTTTACGGGCGCCGAGATGGTGGGGCGCCCCTGGGCCATCTACCATAGAAAGCAGTTCGTGCCGACGGACACTGCAGAGTAACCGGCATGGATCCGAGTTCTCACAAGATCCGCGTCGGAGTTCTTTTCGGAGGGGTTGCCCCCGAACACGAGGTATCCGTCATCACAGCGCAACAGGCGATGCATGCGCTGGACAGGGCATTGTACGAACCTGTGCCGGTTTACATAGCCAAGGATGGCGCCTGGTTCGTCGGGGACATGCTGGCGGATATCCAGGCGTTCCGGGATATCGAGCGCATTCGTCGGGAAGCCGTTCCGGTTCATCCCGTTCCGGGCGATGCGCATACGCTGCTGCTGGTCGAACAAAAACGCGCCGGGTTGTTTGCGCGGCGCCCGAGGACATACCGGGTGGATGTGGCGTTTCTTGCCTTGCACGGCGGTTCCGGAGAGGACGGGGGCGTACAGGGATTTCTGGAAATGTGTAACGTACCCTTTACGGGCAGCGGAATTGCCGGATCGTCCGTCGGCATGGACAAGGTGCTGTCCAAGTATCTGTGCCGGGATCAGGACATCCCCGTGGTGGATTTTATGGTCCTGCACGAGTCGGAGTGGGTGGATAAGGAGGAGGCCTGGCTGGATCGCTGCGAGCGCAAATTGGGGTATCCTGTCGTGGTCAAGCCGGCCTGTCTCGGGTCTTCGATAGGTATTGCAAAGGCCGGAGACCGGAAGACGCTGGACGGGGCCATCGAGGATGCATTCCGGTACGACCGGAAACTGGTCGTGGAGCACGCCGTGCAGCAGTTGAAGGAAATCAATTGCGCGGTGCTTGGCGGGGAGGATAACGCCATCGTGAGCGTACTTGAACAACCCTTGCACGTCGACAGCGAGGAGTTGCTGACTTTTCAGGACAAGTATATGCGGGGAGACAATGGGGGAGAGGCGGCAAAGCGCGGCGTACGGAACGCCAAACAGCCGGAAGCGGGGCGCGGCATGGCGTCCCTGGACCGGATCGTGCCCGCGCCGATCGACGAAAAAACCGCCGAACGCATTCGCGCGTTGGCATTGCAGGTGTTTCGTCTGTTGGGATGCGGAGGGGTGGCGCGTATCGATTTCATGATCGACGAAGCCGACGGCGCCGTGTATTTCAACGAAATAAACACTATTCCCGGCTCGTTCTCTTTTTATCTTTGGGAGCCGGCGGGCATTTCTTTTGGGGAGCTTGTGCATCGAATGATCGAGTTGGCTTTCGAAAGCCACCGCGCCCGAAACCGGCGCATCCGCACGTACGACGTGAACCTGCTCTCCGAAACGGCCTTGCGCGGGATCAAGGGAGCGAAATCGGAATCATGACACAGGGCACGCCCGCTGACATACTTTCCCTCGTAGAGAAGCACGATCGCCTGTTTTTGACGAGCCATGTTCGTCCGGACGGCGATGCGCTTGGATCGGAAGTAGCCTTTGCCGGCTTTCTTGCAAAGCTGGGGAAGGAGGTAACCGTGTTGAACAGCGATCCGCCTCCCATGAACATGGAATGGCTTCCCGGCGTGCGGGACATTCGCGTCTTTGACGGGTCGCTGGCGCACCGCCAGTGCATTGACGAGGCGGGAGCGGTGTTCGTGCTGGATACCAACGCGGAAAATCGGCTCGGCAAGCTGGCCGGTCCGGTGCGCGGAGCGCGCGGCCCGAAGGTGCTGATCGACCACCATACGCATCCGGAGGGCTGGTTCGATGTGCGCTACGTATCTACGACTGCTTCGTCAGCCGGCGAACTTATTTATGAGATCATTGCCGCCTGCGATCCCGATCTGATCGATGTCCGTATCGCTACGGCGCTCTATACCGCGATTATGACGGATACGGGTTCTTTCCGATACCAGGGCGTAACCCCGAAGCTGCACCGCACGGTAGCGGATATTATAGAGCGGGGAGGGATCGTTCCGGGCCTTGTGCATTCAGCGATTTTCGACCACCGTTCCATGGAGGGGTTGTATCTGCTTGGACAGGCGCTTGAAACGGTACGGTTGTATTGCGGAGGACGAGTCGCCGCCATTACGGTGACGCCCCGCATGCTGGAAGATACCGGGGCAAGCAGCGAGGAAACGGAAGGTTTCGTCAATTTTGCGCTGTCGATCGATCGCGTGGAAGCCGCCGTACTGTTTCTGGAGACGGCCAAGGGTACGAAGGCGAGTTTGCGCTCCCAGGGCGATATTGCGGTGGATAAATGGGCGAGAGCCTTCGGGGGTGGAGGACACAAGAACGCCTCCGGTGCGTTTCTTTTCGAGCCGCTGGAAACAGCCCGCGACAAGGTGATGCGCGCTGCTCCGCGTTATATTGGCGCTTCTGCGAGCGACGAGGACGATGCTGCGCTAAACACAGAGGACGCCGTCGATTTTGCTTCCCTTCTTGAAACCAGGTTCAAAAAACGGTAATCGGGATTATGTTTTCTGTAGATGTTTCGGTCACGGCAACTCCGCTTGCGGACATGGATGTCGATCTGCTTATTGTGCCGGTGTGCGAGGACCGCGCCGCCGCCCGTCTCGAGGAATTGGCTTCGGAATGGGGCGATCCGGTGCGCTCCGCGGCGCAGGATTTTGACGGGTCGGCAGACGCCGCCGTGCTGCTTTATGCACAATCTGCACAGGCAAAGAGGTTGGCCCTGGTAGGCATGGGGCCATCCGGCAAGGCGGGGCCGGAGCAACTGCGCCGTGCAGCGGCGACCGGGGAGGGCCTTGCAGCGAAGTGCGGGGCGGTCACGGTGGGCCTTGCGCTTCCGGCAGCCGGTATGGAGGATGTTGCCAGCACTGCACAGGCGCTGGTGGAAGGGTATATGCTGTCCGCCTATCGCTTTGCCCGGTACAAGACGGCTCCAGGGAAGAAAGAAGTTGCGGTGCTGGAGCGAATCGTTGTGCACACGGCCGGACGGGACACGGAAGAGGCGTCCAGAGGCGCCGGACGCGGGCGCATCCTTGCGGAAGCGGTGGCGACGGCCCGCGATCTGGTGAACATTTCACCCGATGAGAAATCGGCGACGGCTTTTTCCGGCATGATAGCGGATCTGGGCAAAGCGCACGGTTTTTCCACAGAGGTCTGGGACAAAACCCGCATAGAGCGGGAAGGAATGGGGGGGCTGCTGGCTGTGAACCGGGGCAGTCAGGAGCCGCCGACATTCACCATCATGACCTGGAAGCCCGATCATGCGGCGAGCGAGCCTCCTGTGGTTCTGGTGGGCAAGGGCGTCATGTTCGATACGGGAGGGCTTTCGCTCAAGCCCACGCACAATTCGATGGATCACATGAAGGCCGATATGGCCGGTGCGGCGGCGGTGGTGGGCGCGATGAGCGCGCTGGCCCGTCTGAATTTCCCCCGGCATGTCGTCGGCCTGGTTCCTGCCACCGACAACCGCCCCGGCGAAGATGCGTACGTGCCTGGAGATGTCATTCGGATGCATTCCGGCAAGACGGTCGAGGTGCTGAATACCGATGCCGAGGGGCGCATGATTCTTGCCGATGCGCTTTCGTATGCATCCGGGTATGACCCGTCGCTGGTCATCGAGTTGTCCACCCTGACCGGCGCCCAGGTGGTTGCGCTCGGGTCCGAGGTGGCCGCGGTGATGACCAACGATCGGCCGGATTCGGAAGCCCGTCTTCATGCGATGGAAGAGGCGGGGCGCCGCACCGGCGACCTGGTGCATCGCATGCCCATGTACGCCCATTACGGCGAGTTGATCAAGAGTGAGGTGGCGGACATACAGAACATCAGCAATAGACGGGAAGCGGGCTCTATTACGGCGGCCAAGTTTCTGGAGCATTTCACGAACTATCCGTGGATCCATATCGATCTGGCCGGCCCATCGTTTCTGAAGCATGTTCTGCCGTGGCGTCCCAAGGGAGGCACCGGTTTCGGCGTTCGCTTGCTGGTTGAATTTCTGCATGCATACGATTCCGCATGACATGGCTGCTGATGTTGAATCGGTTCAGGCGCTACCGGACGATTCCGCTGCGACGGGTGGCCGTTTAGAGCGGCCTCGCGTCGCCGTTACGCTGGGCGATCCCAATGGCATAGGCCCGGAAGTCGTGCTCAAAAGCGTACGCGAGACACACAGGTTGCGGATGGCGCAGCCGGTGATTGTGGGATCCGCGCAGGTACTCCGCGCGCATGCCGTCCGCATGGAAAACAGCTTGCCGGACATGCAGGTTGCTGCTTCCATGCCTGACCGGATTCCGCCGGAGGAACTGCTTGTGCTCGATATAGCGGCGGACGAATCCTTCGAGCCGGTGTTTGGCAAGGTGGCCGCGGAAGCGGGCGCCCTGGCTATGCGATCGGTCGAGCATGCCGTAGCCATGTGTATTGCCGGGGAAGTGGATGCGGTGGTCACGGCCCCTGTTCACAAGGAGGCCGTTTCCATGGCCGGGTACACGCATCCGGGCCACACGGAATTCATTGCCGGGCTTGCCGGTTGCAGCCGGTACGCAATGATGATGATTGCGGAGGGATTGCGGGTGGGTCTTGTAACGGCGCATATGCCTCTGCGGGATGTGCCGCATGCTGTCACGCGCGAATCCGTACGTACAGGGATCCGGGTGGTGCATGCAACGCTTCGCGCCGATTTCGGCATACAACATCCGAAAATCGCCGTACTGGGGCTCAATCCTCATGCCGGGGAGGGAGGCGTGCTCGGCCAGGAAGAAACCGAAGTAATCGGTCCTGCTATCCATGAGGCGCAGGCTGGCGGACTGCTTGTATCCGGGCCGTATCCTGCGGACGGCTTCTTTGGGGCGGGTATCTGGCGCCGGTATGACGCCGTGCTTGCCATGTACCATGATCAGGGGCTGGCGCCTTTCAAAACGCTTGCTTTCGAGCGCGGCGTCAATTACACCGCAGGCCTGCCGATCGTGCGCACATCCCCGGATCACGGAACCGCATTCGATATTGCGGGTCAAGGAAAGGCGCGTTCGGAGAGCATGCTGAGCGCCATTAGTCTGGCCGTCGATATAGTGCGGTGCAGGAACAGATAGGATACTCTGATCAAAACCACTTCGCTCAGCGCGTCACGTTCGTGCGTACGGGACATCATGATCCGTCTTTCCGACATATCGCTTTCGCACGTGTTGCCCGACGGCCATCGCCGTATCGTGGTCGAGCGCCTGGACCTGACGATCCAGCAAGGGGAAATGGCGTATCTGGTCGGTCCTACCGGAAGCGGGAAAACGACCCTGTTGCGGATGTTGTACATGGATGTGTTTCCGGACGCCGGCGTAGCGCAGATAGGCGAGTACCGGACGGATCGGATACGCTATAAGGAAATTCCGTATTTGCGCCGCTCGCTGGGCGTGGTGTTTCAGGACTTTCAATTGCTTCCCGATCGTACGGTGTACGAAAATGTTGCGTTTGCCACGTATGTCATCGGCAAGCGGGGCAAAGCCGCCAGGGAGCGCGTTATGGAGGTGCTTTCGCAGGTAGGGTTGAGTCACAAGCAGAAGCACTTTCCCCACGAGTTATCCGGAGGGGAACAGCAGCGCGTTTCGATTGCCCGGGCCATCGTGAACGAGCCGCTGATGTTGCTGGCCGACGAACCCACCGGGAATCTGGACCCGAACGTCGCCGAAGAGATCCTCAAATTGATTGCCGGGCTTCACCGGCAGGGCATGACGGTGCTGATGGCCACGCACAATTATCGCCTGATCAAGCAATTCCCTGCCCGTACGCTGGGTTTTATGGGGAAACACATTGTGGATGTGGATCCTGAAAACCTTTAAAAGTATGTGCGCTCTGTTCCGAAATACCCGTTCCGGATCATGCATGATGCGCAGGTCGTTATGTTCGGAGTTGCACATGAAGATGTGAAGAAGGGGTCGTTCGTTTACCTATCCTTTATGCAGGCTCGATTATGGATGTTTTTGAAGGAATTGTTTCCGCACTGGAGCGTGTCGTATGGTCATTCGGTCCCTCTGTCGGCGGCGAGACCATTCCCCTCGTCATCATCCTGCTTCTGGGCACGGGTGTTTTTCTGACGCTTCGGTTGCAGTTCATTCAGGTGCGTCGTCTCCGGCACGGGTTTGCCGTGACATCGGGTAAATACGACGATCCCGACGAGCCCGGAGACGTGTCCCATTTTCAGGCGCTTTCCACGGCCCTTTCGGCTACGGTGGGCATTGGAAATATCGCCGGGGTGGCTATCGCTATTCACTGGGGCGGTCCCGGAGCGATTTTCTGGATGTGGGTCACCGCGTTTCTCGGCATGGCGACCAAATACACGGAAGTTACGCTTGCGCAGAACTACCGGGATATGGTGCCCGCGGACGATGCGTCCCGCCGGCAGGGCACGGTGGCGGGCGGGCCGATGTATTATATCGAACGAGGAATGGGGAAGAAGTGGAAGTTGCTTGCCGGATTTTTTGCCGTGCTTCTTGGCATCACCGCTTTTTTAACCGGCAACGCGGTACAGGCCAATACCGTGGCCGATGTGGTGTTCTCCGAGTTTGGCGTGGCCGCCTGGATTACGGGTATCGTGACCGCGGCTGTCATAGGCATGGTCATTCTCGGGGGCATTAGTCGTATCGGCCGGGTGACCGGGATCCTTGCGCCTGCAATGGCCGCCGTGTATGTACTGGGCGCCCTCGTGATCATTGTGATCAACATAGACCAGCTTCCCGGCGCACTGGGGCTCATTTTCAGGGAGGCGTTCAATCCGAGCGCCGGCGTGGCCGGGGTTGGCACGGGAGCGTTCCTTCTTACGCTCATGTGGGGCGTTCGCCGCGGGCTGTTTTCGAACGAAGCCGGGCAGGGGTCGGCGCCCATTGCACACTCTGCGGCCAAGACCGACGAGCCCGTCTCGGAGGGGGTCGTTGCCTTGCTCGAACCGTTCATCGACACCATCGTGATTTGTACGATGACGGCGCTGGTCATCCTGATAACCGGCGTGTGGAATGATCAGGTGCCCACTGAACTGGATCTGGCGTCGGGCGATATGGGCTATGTACAGCAGGATGGGGCGGGCGCCTTTTCCACGGTCGATCCCCTGGATGAAATCCTGATTCGCGACGGGACGCCGCTAACCGGCCCGGGCATGGCGCAACCTGCCTGGCACGATGTGGTTGTCGAGCGCCTGTTTGTCGACGCGGCGCATACCGAGCCTTTCACCGGGACCCTGGTTCCTGCCAGTCAACACGCCATCGGGAATGACGGGGATGTGTATGCGGTGCTGTACGGCAATGCCGTCGAGAACGGTGCGCCGATGACGCAACTCGGTTTTCAGCGGGGGTTGGCTCCGCTGGGGAATTGGGGCGGGTACATCGTTATTCTATGCGTGCTGCTTTTCGCTATTTCGACCGCCATTGCATGGAGTTATTACGGCGACCGTTGCGCCTATTATCTGTTTGGCGAAAAGGGAGTGCTTCCGTACAAGGCGGCCTTTGTGGCGATGCACTTTGTGGGCGCTACGCTGGCCCTGACGACGGTCTGGACCCTGGGCGATGTGTTCCTTGGGATCGTGATTCTTCCGAACCTGCTGGCAATGATATTCCTTTCGGGCAAGGTTCGGGAAATGACGCTCGGATATTTCAAGCGCCAGCCCTGGATCGAGAATTATGAGGCGCACAAGCGCAGCGTCGAAGAGAAACGGAGCAAGAAACGGCAATCCCGTGATTAACAGACGACACAAGGGAAGCTGTTTTTCCGGATTGCTGCGGTACATCTTTTGCGTAAGCGGATGGGCATGCGTGGCGGCGTTTTGCTGGGCCGGCGGCGTACAGGCGCAAACCTGGTCGCTGGATGCGCCATCCCTGATGCTTCGCGGCAAAGCCTTTGACGTGCGCGTGGAAGGCATTCGGGCAGACGCCGATTCCGCGGCGGTATTCACGGTGCGGATCGGGGAGGCAACGTCCCAGGCGCTGGAAGCTTCGCCGGACGGGCAGGTATATCTGCGCGATGCGCAGGTTGCATCCACAGGCTCCGTATCGGTCGAATTATTGCGCAACGGACAGGTGGTTGCGCAGGCCGGCATGCATGTCATTCCCGGCTGGGTTTCTATCCTTCCCCCCCTCATTGCCATTGCCGCCGCGCTGATTCTGCGGCAGGTCATTCCCGCCTTGTTTCTGGGGCTTCTGGTGGGCGCCTGGGTTGCGAAGGGAATGGGGTTTACGGCATTGTGGACAGGGCTTCTCGATACGTTTCAGGTGTATGTGCTTGCCGCGCTGATCGATCCCGGTCATGGCGCCATCATCCTTTTTTCGCTCATGATCGGGGGCATGGTGGGCATCATTTCGCGCAACGGCGGGATGCAGGACATTGTCGAACGCATGGTCCGCCGGACCCGCTCGCCGCGCAAGGCGCAGATGGCTACGTGGGTGTTGGGCCTGCTTGTCTTTTTCGACGATTACGCCAACACGCTGGTGGTCGGCAACACGATGCGTTCGGTGACGGACCGGTTCCAGGTCTCGCGCGAGAAGCTGGCGTACATCGTGGATTCCACGGCGGCGCCTGTTGCCTGTCTCGCGCTGGTTACGACATGGATCGGCTACGAGGTCGGTCTGATCGGCGTGGCTATAGAGAACCTCGACGGCTTCAACGAGTCGGCCTATTCGATATTTTTGCAATCGATCCCGTATAGTTTTTATCCGATCCTCGCCATCTTTTTCGTGTTCTGCGTAGCCTCGTCCTCCCGGGATTTCGGCCCGATGTACCACGCGGAACAAAGAGCCCGTCTAACCGGGCAAGTGTCTTCTCCGAATGCCGAGATTGCTCAGGACGAAGGGGAATCTGCGGCCATGGCGCCCAAGGCCGGTGTGAAATACCATGCTATGGACGCTGTGCTGCCGATCGTCGTGCTGGTCGTGTCGGTGCTGGGCGGACTCTATGTGACCGGGGAAGGCGATAGTTTACGGGATATTATCGGGTCAGCGGATTCGTACAGTTCCCTGATGTGGGGATCGTTGCTCGGCGTTATTGCGGCCGTAGCGTTGTCGCTCGGGCGCCGCACGCTGTCGCTGACCGAGACGGTCAACGCATGGTTCGCCGGCGTCAAGACCATGTTGCTGGCCTGTGTTATTCTGGTATTGGCCTGGGCGCTCTCGGAAATCACGACGGTAATCCATACGGCCGATTACCTTATTTCCGTCCTGGGCGAGTCGCTGCCTCCGGGCATCGTGCCTTTGTTGATCTTCGTTCTTGCGGCAGTGACCGCCTTTTCCACGGGGTCCAGTTGGGGAGCAATGGGTATTCTCATGCCGCTCGTGATCCCGCTTGTATGGGCCATTCTTGAAATAAACGGGATGACCGGCGGTGGGCATCATCACATTCTTTATTCCTCTGTGGCCTGCGTACTCACCGGAGCGGTCTGTGGAGACCATTGTTCCCCGATATCGGATACGACAATCCTTTCGTCCATGGCGTCCGGGTGCGATCATATAGATCACGTGCGCACCCAACTTCCGTACGCATTGTTTGTGGGGGTTGTCGCCATGCTGCTCGGTATTCTCCCGGCCGGATTCGGGTTGCCCTGGTGGATCGGCATGGCGGTAGGGGGCGCCGTGCTATTTTACGGGCTGCGGATTTTCGGAAAGAGTATTCCTGAAGCATGACGGATTCCGACAACAGGCCCTGGGGCCGCTGGGAAGAATACCTGAACGAACCGGGGTATCGGGTCAAACGCATTATTGTGCACCCCGGAAAGCGGCTGTCTCTTCAGAAACATGCGCACCGCCGGGAGCACTGGGCGATTGTTTCCGGCGCAGGTCTTTTTACCTTGAATGAGACCCGGCGTCGCGTGGCGACGGGGGATACGGTTTTTATCGATAGGGGGGATATTCACCGCATCGAAAACGACGGGCGGGAACCGCTGATCATCATAGAGACCCAGCTTGGACGGTGTCTCGAAGACGATATCGTTCGGCTGGAGGACGATTTCGGGCGGGCCTGATCAGATCACGCGATCCGCGCCCCCATCGATGGGTACCTGCGCGCCTGTAGTGGCCCGGAACGCATCGCCGGCCATGACGGAAATGAGGCGCCCCACGTCCGCAGATCGTATTTCCGTGTTGAGGAGGTTTTTTGTTTTGTATTTCTCCACCGTCATGCCGTAGCGCTTCGCCGAGCGTTTCAGGGCTTCGTCGGTCCATAACCCGGTGTCGAAGACCGCGTCCGGGTGTACGACATTCACGCGCACGCCGTCGGCGGCCAGCTCCAATGCGGCTACGCGAGCCAACTGGGTAATGCCGGCCTTACTGACCGAATAAGCCGCTGCTCCCGGACCGGGTGCGGCATAGTTGCGCGATCCCACCACGATGATGGAGGGGCGCACGCCCAGCTTCAGGTAGGGAATCGCGATTTTCATAAACCGCTGGGTGGCGGTCAGATTGACGGCCAGCATCCGGTTCCATGCCGCATCGTCCTGCTCCTCGATGCGTTCTCCGGACCGGAAGATTCCGGCGTTGCAAACAATGATGTCGAGGCCGCCGAACGTAGCTACCACCTGATCGACAGCGGCCTGCACTGCGTTATCGTCGGTTACGTCGCATACGATCCCGGTCATTCCCTTGAGCGCATCGACGACGCCGGGATCGATATCTATTCCCGCCACGGTGGCGCCGTCCCCGGCAAGGGCTTCGCATGCAGCTTTTCCGATACCGCTACATGCGCCGGTGACGAGGGCGATTTTCCCCTGATGTTCTTTTGCAGCGCCCCGTTTGCCCAGTTTCGCCTGTTCGAGCGACCAGTATTCCAGGTCGAAAATTTCCTGCTCCGATAAAGCCTGCCACCCGCCGAGAGATTCGCCGGTTTGAATGGCCTGGCGGGTATGGCGCACAATGTCGGTAACGATTCCGCATTCCTTGACACTGCTGCCAAAGGCGATGCACCCGTTCTCTTTCCAGACGGCCATGCGTGGCGCCGGGTCGAGCATCTGCAAGCCCTCGGTTTTGTGGGCTTCGTAATAGGTCGCATAGGCTCTTGAGAATCCGGCCACTTCGGGTACGTCCCCTGCCGGTTGCCTGGCCACTATGGCGGGGATGCGTTTGGTGCGGATTACATGATCCGGCGTGATGGGCCCCCGCGTGGCGATGGCGGCCACATCCTTGCGGCTTGCGTAGCCCTGAGCGCCTGCCGACCGGTCGAGCATGGCCAATTGCGCCGAGCCGCGCGCCTCGGATACCGCCCGGCGGATACGCGCCAGATCCGGCAGGTTCACGTCGTGCTGCGTTTCGGGATGTTTTGTCTGACCGTGTTCGGCGATGTACGCTTCGGCGCGGCTCACCAGTTCGATCATGTTTTCGTAGGCCACTCTGGCGTCGTCGCTCCACGTGAATATGCCGTGGTGCATCAGAATGATGCCTTTGTACCGGTCCAGATCGATGTCCCGGATCGCTTCATGCACCTGTTTGCTCAGAATGAAGCCGGGCATCACGTACGGCAGGATCAGGCAGTCGGAGCAGATCTCCTGCATGATGGCTTCCCCTTGCGGATTATTCGTAAGGGTAACCATCGCATCGGCATGGGTGTGATCTACGAATCTGGCCGGAACGATGGCGTGCAGGATAGCCTCCACCGACGGCGACGGACTCGACGGATCCAGCATGAACGAGCGCAATTGCCGCGTCATTTCCTCGTCGGACAATGTCTTCAGGTCGGCCAGGCGTTTCGTTTCGTCGAGCCGTAGGGCGGGAAAACCCGGCTTCTCGATGGTTTCCAAGTCCCATCCGCTGCCCTTCACATACAACACCTCCACGTCGCGTCCCAGAAAGTCCCGCACAACGGTCTTGACCGACGTGTTGCCGCCCCCGTGCATTACGAGGTATTCGTCCGATCCCAGCAGGCGCGAGGTGTACACGCGCAGCGCCAGATCGTCGCCGCCGCAGGCTTCCGCCTCTCTGTCATTCCACAAACTGTGCATGATTTTTCTATTGGATACGCTGATTAAGTCCGCAAAGATCAGGTGCTGAGAGAGGTGCGCTGGCAAGGAATGACGAAGCAGTATATCCTATTGCTCGATCAGACGGATCAGCGTTCGTACCGCTTCCTCGATGAAGGCCGGGTCTTCTGCGCCATAATCCAGCTCGCGCAACTCGATGGTGGCAGGCATGGTGCTGCGCAGCGTATCGAAGAAAACGGCGTCGCTTTCCTTGTTGGCAAGCGGCCCGCCGGGAATGGAATACCGGCTGACCCCCTGCAACGGCAGCATGAAGACGGTCTTTTGCCTGCTGTGGGCGAGGCGCCGGGTAATGTCCGTGGCCACCTTGCGGATTTCGTCCGGCCCGAGCCGGGGGGCGAACACGACCGGGCTGTGAAAGACGTAGGCGTGGTTCTTGTAGGCCTCCGGCGCTTCGTTCGGGGTATGCAGCAGCAGCCCGATGTGCTCGGCGCCGCCCGGGCAAATCACCTGCGGCAATCCCAGTTTTCCGGCTACGGTCAGGCGTTCGGGGTCGTGCGAAGCGCGTAATCCGTCGTATACGTCGTCGGCGATTTCTCCAAGGCCGTAGTCGAAGACCGCCGTGATGATCCCTTCCCGCATCATCTGTTCCATGGCTCGTCCCCCGGCGCCGATCGCATGAAAGGTGATGACCTCGTAGCCCGCTTCGTGAAACAGGTCGATGGCGTGCATGGCGCCATGGGTCAGGACTCCGAGGTTGGTCATGCCGATGGTCCCTTTGCTGCCCGCTTCGGCAGCGATGATGCGTTCGCTTTTTTGGGCCATGCCCACGGCGGCTCCCGCGGCATTCGCCAGGATTTTTCTCGAGAAGGGGTTGAGGCCCAGGATATCGCTGACCGAGAACATCATGGTGATGTCCTTGATATCGACAAAAGGTTCGGTGTCCCCGGACGCCGCCGTCGAGAGCATGATTTTGCCGAATCCGTAAGGCAGCGCCTGCATGACCTGCGAACAGGTCGAGGTGCCCTGGGTGCCGCCCATGGCCAGCAGCGCGTGGATTTTGTTCTCCAGGACCAGATCCAGCAATATTTTTTGCGCCCCCCGGACGAGATAGGGTCCGACGCCCTCGCGCGTGGGGCTTGCGAGCAATGCATCCGGATCGCCTCCTCCCGCACGGATTACCGTTCCGGTATCGATGTGGACGGGAACGGCTGCGGGTCCGACTACGCCGATATTGACCAGCAGGGCTTCTTCACCGAGGGCTTCTATTTCCTGGCGTACGAAGTCCGCTTCTGCGCCCTTCGTGTCCATCGTGGCCAGTACGGCAATGGTTCTCGGCATGATCGTGTGGCTTGCTGGCGATACGTTGTAGAGGTTACCTGTCGGGGTTATTGAAGCGCAGGGCGGCGAATTCCCGGGCCGCCGCCGATACGGCGCGTTCGATGGGGAGGCGTTCCGTGGAAGAGCCGGTCCAGAAACCATGTCCGGACGTGTGGTCCAGCATGTATTGCGCATCGACCGGATTTTCCATGGCGGCGCCGTGCGCAACGAGGATGACCTCGGGATGAACCTTGCGCACAGCCTGGTAGGCTTCTTCGGTTTGTTCGGCGGTTTCCTCGATGCTCAGCCCGCTGTCGTATCCCTTGAGTCCCCCTTTCGTCGTGCCCGCATGATAGCAGAAAATATGCGGTCTGGCCTGCTCGCACATGGCAAGCGCGTCTTCCATGGTAAACGCCAGGCCGATCGTCACCATGTTCATTTCCTCTCTGGCCAGTTTCAGCATCTCGATTTCGTTCCGATAGGTGATGCCGGCGCTGGTCATTACCCGGTATATTTCGCTGTCGTGATCCACGTAGCTGATGGAGGGGCCGATATTCGAAACCGACTGTACGCCCATGGCCTTGCAGTCGTGTAACACCATCCGCATATCCTTCAGGGGATCGTTCGCATTCAGGCAGGCGCAGACGAACGCTTTGCCTTGCAGCGCGGGCATGATGTCTTCCCGGGTGTAGTCCAGCGTTTGTTTGTTCGAGTCGAGGATGGGCCACATCATCGACATGGTGCCCATGCCGTTGGCCCGCAATCGCGCCCCGGAAAACGTATTGATGCAATCGACGCCGGCGGATTCCAGCAGTTTAGCGACCAGGCCGCTGCCCGCACTGGCGATCAGTATGGGAATGCGCTGCGCCACCTTGGCTTGCAGGCCGGCGAGAATGTCTTCTGTGGTAATGCGACGAGTGATCATGGGTCGTGGATTCACAGGATACGGGCATCGCAGCTAAACCATGTGCATGGCCGGAAGGATCCTTCCCGGCATGAGGACCTGCAAGGCCCTGCAAGATTCCGTCGAGGCGATGGCGGAGACGGCATAAAGGAGACAGTTCCCCATGATTTGGAGGGGGGCTGTATCTTTTGTACCATGCATCCGTATACTGAAATCGAACGTTCTTGCCAACGGCTATGATCAAAGAGCCTTCCGACAAAAGTTATGTGGTGGCGGTCTGCCTCTCGGGTATTTTCGGGCTGGCCGGCATACATCACTTTTATCTGGGGCGCTTCATTCATGGCGCCTTCGATTTCGGGCTGCTGGTAGCCACTATCTATTTTTACTTTACCGGGCAAATTGCATGGGCGATTCCGTTCTTTGCGGTGGACGTAATTCACACGTTCATTATCACCATTATGCTAATCTCCGGTTCTTATAAAGATGGGAGCGGCAAGGTCGTCTGTTATCCTGGACAAAAACTCACGTAGAACCTATGAACGACTTCGATATCAGTGAAAGGGGCTTTGTCCCCACCGTCTTGTTCTGCTTCTTCCTGGGCGCGTTTGGAGTTCATCGTTTTTACGTGGGCAAGGTCGGCACCGGTCTCCTGATGCTTTTTACGCTTGGCGGACTGGGTATCTGGACGCTGATCGATTTCATCCTGATTGTCTGTGGAAGATTCTCCGATATAGACGGTGCATGGGTTAAAATGGCCTGAATGAGACAACCATCCGCGTTGTGACCGCTTCGCAATGCCTTTGGGTCAATTATCCTTCCGGCCTTGCCGGAGCTTTTTTTCTATCTGCTCGGGAAAGGGTTGCCTCGATGCCGTCGGGTAGGCCTGGCTGGAGACTACCGACGCCATATACTCCAGGCGTTGATCCAGATCCGGATGCGTCTGCAACCCCGGGGTTTTAATGCCTTCTTTCTCGAGCGTTAACATTTTTGCAAAGAACACATCGTATCCGCCCACATGGCCATAGTGTTCATTAAGGCCTTCCAACGCCTCCAGGTCGGAGCGTTTTTCTTGCTGGCGACTGTAACTCGACAAGCCCATTTGCATGCCGAACGAATACAAACTTTCCAGGGATTGGGCATTTCCAAGGAAATTCCCCAATATCAAATCCAGGAGAAAGCCACGCCCCATAGAGGCTGCAGGATCTCTGTTTTTAATATGTGAAATCTCGTGCGCAAGCACCATGGATATACTGTTCTCATCCGGCATATCGAGTAGCAGATCCCGAGTGACAAAGATATGCCCGCCAAGCGTTGCAAAGGCATTGGATCCTTTCATATTCAGATAGTGCACCGAAAGCGTGATGGCTTCCGGGAGTTCCATCGAATCGGCCAGTTTTTCCGTCAAATTCTGAAGATACGCCTCGACCTCTTCGTCGCCCGCCCGACTCCAATCCATCATGGCTTCATAGGGCTTTACGAATCGCTGTTCTACCGAAAACGGCAAGTGGGGCGCAAGGCGATGCGCGTTTAGAATCAGGGCCAGACCCGCAATAAAGACGCACGAGAAAAAAATAAGCAGCCAGCGATACATGCGCCGAAGGTCTGTATCGTGACTCTGGGGAATCTGATAATAAGTCGGCTTGCGTTCCATGATGAGTCAAGATACCGTCCGGAGCGCCATGGGTCAATCCGGCAGAGGCTTGACCTCTTGCAATCGGAACATTGCCGGGCGTTCGGGTAGAACCGAGCGGCGTCGCGGGCGGCTCAAGCCCTGGCCGGGATTTGGCCTGCCACATTGCTTCGTCATTTCTTGCCAGCGCCCCCCTTTCAGCCTCTGAATCTTTGCGGATTTAATCAGAGTATCCTTTACTTCTCGCTTTCGAGCCATGAAGGTCGATTTGCATACGCATACCACCTGTTCCGACGGGACATGCACCCCCGCCGAACTGGTCCGCAAGTTGCATGCATGCGGCTTGCACGGCCTGGCTATTACGGATCACGACACGATCGCGGCGTTGCAGGAAGCCCGCCCCGTAGCAGATCGACTGGGTATCGAATTGATTTCCGGCGTTGAACTCAGCGTCAGCATGGGTCGTATGAGGATACATATGCTGGGGTATTGTTTCGATCCGGCGAATGAGCGGCTGAACGAGCAACTCGCAACGTTGCAGAGGCAGCGGAAAGATCGCATGGTTGCGATGCTCGATCGCCTGAATGCATTGGGCGCGCCGCTCGACGCCTCGGACGTATTGAGCCGGGCAGGCAATGGGTCGGTGGGGCGTCCTCATGTGGCGCAGGCGCTTGCGGACGCAGGCCATGTGACATCGTACAGAGAGGCGTTCAGACGTTATTTGCATGACGAGGGTCCGGCGTATGTGCCGAAGCCGCCGTTTACGGCCCGGGATGGCATTGCCCTGCTGCACGCCGCAGGCGGGGTAGCCGTCCTTGCCCATCCGGGGCTGGGCATACGCGTCGATACGATCAACCGGCTTGTGGAACTCGGGCTGGACGGGATCGAGACCGTGCATCCGTGCCATACGCGCGTTATGACATTCGAGTATGAAGAACTTGCCGAAAAACTTGGGCTCATCCGGACAGGAGGATCGGATTATCATGGACTGCGCAAGGACGAAGCACGAAATCTGGTCCGGTATAGCGTTCCGTACGATCAATTGGAGTCGATGCGCCGGATGACGGCGTAATTTTCCCCTTACCATGCAGCATGACGATCGCAGCGCGCTGCCTGCAACCGTTTCTGACATTTTCTTTTTGGAGAAAAGCCGTGCCCGAAATACTTACAGGTTCGCATGATGCGGGGGACGCCCGCTTCGGTGTGGTTGTCAGCCGTTTCAACGAGCCGGTTACGGAGCGCCTGCTCGCGGGAGCGCTCGAGGCGCTTGAAACCCACGGGGTGGATATGGATCGGACCACTGTCGCGTGGTGCCCCGGGGCCGTAGAGATTCCGCTCGTTGCCCGCAAATTGGCGGGAACCGGATCGTATGATGCGATTATTTGTATAGGGGCCGTTATTCGCGGTGAAACGCCCCATTTTGACGCCGTATGTCATGCGGCGTCGGATGGTACGGCGCGAACCGCCCTCGACATGGGTCTGCCGATTGTTTTCGGCGTGCTCACGACGGACACGGCCGAACAGGCGCTTGCACGATCTGGAGGAAAAAAGGGAAACAAGGGTACCGACGCTGCCGTTGCGGCGATTGAAATGGTCAACCTGTTACGCGAAATCGAGCGGCAATGACCTTGCGCCGCCATTTTATCGATCATTGCGTTAAAACAGATCGGCTTTTCGTGCGGCGGTGCGTCCTGTTCGGTTTCCTGTTTCCCATTCGGCAGTTCGACATGCGTTGTTTTTTCTCCTTTTGCATTGCAGCATTTCTGGCCAGTGCAGGTTCTGTGGCTGCACAGGATCACCGCTGGCAGGCGCACACATCTTTTCGGGAAGTTACGGACGTGGCGTCGCATGGCGATGCGGTGTGGGCCGCCACAACCGGGGGCGTATTCCGGTATGAGATCGGGTCCGGAGCGTTTTCGACGTATAGCCCCAGCGAAGGCCTCCACGGCGTGGCAGTACGGGCCATCACGGTAGATCCCCTTACCAATGTCATTTGGATTGGCTATCGGGACGGCGTACTGGATCGGCTGGACCCGGCGACAGGCGTCGTAAAATCGTATTTCGATATTGCGCGCGCCGAACAGTTTTCGTCACAGCAGATCAACAAGATTGTAGTGCGCGGGGATTCTGTGTTTGCAGCGACATCGTTTGGCGTCGTTGTTTTCGATCCGGTACGGAACGAGGTGCGCGACACGTACAGCAAACTGGGCTCGCTTGCGGCGGGTACGGAAGTCTTTGATCTGACCTTCGCACCGGGGCAGGATGGTGACCCGGCCATCTGGTTGGCTACGAACGCAGGGGTGGCGTACGCATCCATGCAATCCATCAACCTGAGCGACCCTGCCGAATGGACGGTCGAGGCAGCGGGCCTTCCGGTGCGGGAGTTGCGAGCGATCGCCTGGTTCGAAGGGGCGATATATGCCGGGACGACGCAGGACCTGGTGCGCCGGTCGGACAATGGCGTCTATATTCCGCTCGGAGTAACCACTCACGGCATTCGGGATCTGGAGGTTTTTTCGGATCGGATGGTGGGCGTAGAGCGATTTACCCCGTTTGTCGTGTCCGGAGAAACGGTCAGCAGGATATCCATGGAAACGTACCAGGATCCGGTGGCCCTGATTGCAGGTCCGGACGGCAATGTATGGATTGGCGATACCCAGGGGGGCTTGATTGCGATGACGTCTCCGGAAATTTCCGACCGGAGCGCAGATATTCTTCTGACCGAAGTATATCCGGACGGACCACGCGACAACTTGTTTTCGGGTTTGCATGCGGATGTCAACGGGAATCTCTGGGCGATCGGCTTTCGGGATGACGAGAGCGGTTTTTATCGCTTCGACGCCGACGGGAACTGGACGAATTATGTCCGCCGGGTATTTCCCGAATTGTTTACCACGTATGATCGCCTGCATGTGGACGCCCGCGGGCATGCCTGGATAGGTTCCTCCGGGAATGCTTTGGGAGAGGTATCGGTTGCCGGGGCGGTACGCACCTGGGACGCCGGCAATTCGTCTTTGCTTCCGGCTGCCGGCACGAACAATTATATCATTGTGGGTGGTATTGCCGACGATATGGATGGCAGGATATGGGTCACGAACCCGTCCTCGCTCGCACCGATACACGTCTACGAACCGGAAGGAGAGGTATGGACGGCTATTCCCGGTGTCCAGTGCGGGGATTTCTCCACGGTCAGCGCGACCTTCGATCGCATTTATATCGATGCGTTCGACCAGCAATGGATCATTGTAATCGATCTCGCGAATCTGAGACGAGTACTTGGGTTGCTTGTCCTGGACGTGAATGAAACCCCTGCTTTGATTAATGACGATGCATGCCGGTTTTTCGATGAAGAGGGGGCCGCTGGACAGGGCTTACCGGGTACGACAGTGACTTCGGTTGTGGAGGACCGGGACGGTATTGTCTGGATAGGCACGGACAAGGGGCTGGCTTTCGTGATCAACAACGGCATCGTGGCCGAAGACGCCAATGCCATACCTATTTGGCCGCAGTTCGCCGATCGTACGGAGGGGACGTATCTGCTGAACGGTATTTTCGTAAACGATCTGGCGGTAGATCCGGCGGGTCGATTATGGGTGGCGACGAACGAGGGGGTCACGGTCATACGCCAGGCCGAAGGGGGCTACGAAGTAGTTGAACGGTTCTCCGCCGGTAATTCACCGCTTTTTTCGGACACTGTGGTTGCTATTGCGATCGATCCGATATCGGGCAGGGTATATCTGGCTACCGATCAAGGTTTGATGAGTTATGAAGGAGGCGCCATTGCCCCTGTGGAACAGGTTGGAGAGATCAAAGTTTATCCGAACCCGGTTTACATGGAGTCGGATGCCGCCGTATCGGTCTTCATGGAGGGGCTTGTAGAGGCCACTGCATTGCGGATTGTCACGCTTACCGGTGAAGTGGTGGCGCGTTTGCAAACGCGAGGAGGGCGGGCCAGGTGGGATGGCCTGGATATGCAGGGCCGTATGGTTCCGTCGGGTATGTATCTCGTCATTGCTGTTGGCGAGGGGGGCGAAGGAACGGCTTACGGAAAGGTAGCCGTGATTCGCTGAGACACATGGTGACCGTAGCTCAGTCGGTTAGAGCGCCAGGTTGTGGCCCTGGAGGTCGTGGGTTCAATTCCCATCGGTCACCCCGCATAAGTATATGCCGCGTTCGTCTAGGGGTCCAGGACGCCGGCCTTTCACGCCGGTAACACGGGTTCAAATCCCGTACGCGGTACCACGTCGCGCTGTGGTATTGATCAGAGTATCCTTAAAATTTTCCTTAAATTTTTCGCCATGTCGTTCAATGATCTGTCCCGCCTGCATACGGCCGTAAGCGACCTGTTTTCCGGTATGGATCCGGAGGCGCACCGCCTGACCGCCGAGCAGGTCGCCTTTTTCCGCGAGAAAGGGTATGTGTCCGGAATTCGTCTTCTCAACGACGAACAGGTCGAAGCGCTTCGCGCGGAATTGCAGGAGTTTTTCGATCCGGACCACGAAGGCCATGAACTCTGGCACGAGTACCATGCCAACGAGTCCGGCGACCCGGACAACGTATTGTTTCATGCCCTGGGCGCCTGGCGGATTCGTCCGGGATTTCATGACGCCCTGTGGAATCCGGCCTTCACGGCGGCGGCGGCGCAACTTCTTGCCGGCCCGGTTCGATTCTGGCACGACCAGCTTTTTTGCAAACCCGCCCGGCACGGCGGGGTGGTGGCATGGCATCAGGATTATTCGTACTGGACCCGCACACAGCCCCTGTCGCATCTCACCTGCTGGATCGGGTTGGACGACGCCACGGTCGATAACGGGTGCATCCGCTACATTCCGGGGAGCCACGAATGGGAACTGCTTCCGGTCACGGGGCTGGCGAACGACATGGACGCCATTTTTCAGGTTCTGACCGAGGAGCAGAAGGAAGCGTTCAATCCCGTTTCGATAGAACTCAAGGCTGGGGAGGCAACCTTCCATCACCCTCTGATGGTGCATGGTTCCTATGCGAACCGGACGGATCGCCCGCGCCGCGCCATGGTCATCAATGTGGTGCGGGACGGCGTGCGTTCGGCCACCGACGAGCCGCTCCTCGACGGAGTCCCAACCATCGGTAAAGGCAAAGCGCTGGACGGCCGCTTCTTTCCACTCCTGTACGATCCGACTCATTCATGAAATACATCACGTCTGCGCTTTGCGTCGTCCTTGCGGCGCTTGTTTTCCCTGTTTCTGCGCACGGTCAGGAACAGGCCCCGCTCCGGCTTGCTATCGCTCGCCTTACGCACGGTCATGTAAACTGGATATTCAACCGTCCCGACAAGACAGACATCGATCTTGTCGGTATCTACGAGCCGAACACCGTATTACAGGAGCGTTTCATCGAACGATACGACCTGTCTCCGGCGCTTTTCTTCGAGGATATGGAAGAAATGCTCGACGAGGCGGCTCCGGAAGCTGTTGCGGCTTTCGGTTCCATTGCCGAGCACCTGGAGGTGGTGGAGGCGGCGGCGCCCCGGGGTATTCATGTAATGGTGGAGAAGCCGCTGGCTTTTGCGATCGAGGACGCCCGGCGGATGCGCACATTGGCCGAGCGGCATGCCATCCATCTCATCACAAACTATGAGACGACCTGGTATCCCTCCATGTATGCTGCGCGGGAGGCGATCGCCGACAGCGCACTCGGCGCGATCCGGAAGATGGTCATCCGAGACGGGCATCCGGGCCCTGCAGAGATCGGGGTCAGCGACGAATTTCTGGAATGGCTCACCGATCCGGCGTATAACGGCGCCGGGGCGCTCGTGGATTTCGGTTGTTACGGGGCAAACCTCGCCACTTGGCTGATGGATGGCGCAGCGCCCCAAACGGTGACCGCCGTAACGCAGCAGATCAAGCCGGATATCTATCCCGACGTGGACGACGAAGCGACGATCGTGTTGACCTGGCCGCATGCGCAGGCGATCATTCAGGCGTCCTGGAACTGGCCGTTCAACCGCAAGGATATGCATGTTTACGGCCGAACGGGGTATCTTTTCGCCCCGCACGGTACGGAACTTCGTATCCGGCAGGCGGGCGACGCGGAGGAACAAGTGCGCTTCTTCGAACAGAGACCCGCTCCGCTCGACGATGCGTTCAGCTACCTGGCCGCCGTGGTGCGCGGCGAGGTGCAGGTTTCTGACACAGACCTTTCTTCCCTGAAGAACAATGTGACCGTGGTGCGCATTCTCGACGCCGCCCGCGAGTCCGCGCGTACGGGCCGAACGGTGGTATTTGAGTAAAAAAGGTATAGAAAAGGTATAAAAATTCTCCTCTGAAGGAGAGAAACTACTCAAAAAGCAAAAATCGATCATTCTGTCACCTTGGCCACAGGGTATTCTCCGCTGCCGAAATTCTGCGTACATTCGGGGTATATGCTGTTGTCCAGTCCATGCCTGGTCCTGCTTCCGCCAATGCCTCCGCATAGTCCGATCAGCTCTTCTGCTTTGTGCTCCAGACTATCGATCTGTTTGCTTCTCCTGCTGTTCCTTGCCGCGCCCGTGCATGGGCAAGATCAGGTTGTCGAGTCGCTGACGGGACATGGCGGGCTACAGCTTGAGGAGCCGTTTCCGGACCTCCGTTTCACCCGTCCCGTGGATTTTCAGACGCCCGGAGACGGCTCGGACCGGATTTTCGTGGTCGAGCAGGCAGGCGTCGTCAAGGTTTTCGATACCGGTTCCGGTGCCGCCTCCAGCGAAGTTTTTCTCGATATAAGAGGCCGGGTCCGCGACCAGGGCAACGAAGAGGGGCTGCTGGGTCTTGCATTTCATCCGGCATTCGCCACGAACGGCTATTTCTTCGTGGATTATACGGCGTCCAATCCCCGGCGGACCGTGGTGGCTCGTTACAGCGTGGATCCGAACGATCCCGATCGTGCGTTGCCGGGAAGCGAGACGGTCATTCTCGAAGTGGCCCAGCCGTACAGCAATCATAATGGGGGGCAAGTCGTGTTCGGCCCCGACGGGTATCTGTATGTGGCGTTGGGCGACGGCGGATTGGGAGGCGATCCGCAAGATCACGGCGAAAACCCCGCCACCTTGCTGGGCTCCATCCTGCGCATAGACGTAGACGGAGGTTCGCCGTACGCCATTCCCTCGGACAATCCCTTTGCGGGCAACACGGAGGGGTATCGCGAGGAGATTTATGCGTACGGACTGCGCAATCCCTGGCGAATCAGTTTCGATTCGTCAACGGGTCGGTTATGGGCTGCCGATGTCGGGCAGAACCTGTACGAGGAAGTGAACATTATCGAGAAAGGGGGGAATTACGGATGGGACGTCATGGAGGGGCTGCACTGTTACGAACCGGCTACAGGTTGCGACCAGGCCGGGTTGATAGTACCCGTATGGGAATACTCGCACGATTTCGGCATTTCGATCACGGGCGGTTTCGTATACCGGGGGACATTGGCGCCCTCGCTGGAAGGCCGGTATGTGTTCGCCGACTACGGAACGGGGCGCATCTGGGCGCTGGCATGGGACGGCGCTACGGCGCAGGTGGAGGAGATCATGGACACCAGCCTTGCTATCGCCTCCTTTGGAGTCGATGAGCAGCAGGAATTGTATGTATTGGCTTTTAACGGCAGCATATACCGGTTCGCGGAATCGCCTGCTATGGGTACGAACACGGAAAGCGAATTGCCGGCGGAAGCAACTCTCGGACAAAACTACCCGAATCCGTTCAATCCGGAGACCACCATACGGTATGCCTTGCCGCAGCCGGGCCAGGTGCATCTCGCGGTATACGACCTGCTCGGTCACGAGGTGGCGGTGCTGGTCGATACGGTGGAGCCCGCAGGGAATCACGCCGTGCGTTTCGATGCAGACGACCTGCCCGCCGGCGCATATGCCTATCGGTTGCATACCGCAAACGGGGTGGTCGTACGCACCATGGTGCTGGTCAAGTGAATCGGCGTTCCGGCCCCAGCGCGAAAAGTCTCCCCGCCGTCGAAATTCTGCGTACTTTCAGAATCTATACCACTGTCCGGTCCACACATGGTCTTGACTCCGAAAATGTCTCTGCATACCATCCGTTCTTGCGCGTTGCGTCCCAGGCTGCCTATGTACTTTCTCCTGCTGTTATTCCTTACTGCGTCCGCATGCGGACTGGGTGAATTCGCGGACCCGCAACCTGCACCGGAAGGCGGACTACAGCTTGAGGAGCCGTTTCCGGACCTCCGTTTCACCCGCCCTGTGGATTTCCAGATACCGGGGGACGGTTCCGGCCGGATCTTCGTGGTCGAGCAGGCGGGGGTCATTAAGGTTTTCGAAAACAGTTCCGATACCGGCTCCGCCGATACCTTTCTCGACATAAAGGACCGGGTTCGCGACCAGGGCAACGAAGAGGGATTGCTGGGTCTTGCATTTCACCCGGAATTTGCCGCGAACGGCTATTTCTTCGTGGATTACACCGCCTCCGATCCCCGGCGAACCGTGGTGGCTCGTTACAGCGTGGATCCGAACGATCCCGATCGCGCGCTGCCGGGAAGCGAGACGGTCATTCTCGAGGTGGCCCAGCCGTACGGCAATCATAATGGGGGGCAGATCGTGTTCGGCCCCGACGATGGATATCTGTATGTAACCCTCGGCGATGGCGGCAGCGCCGGAGATCCGCAAGACAACAGCCAGGACCGCACCACCTTGCTGGGAGCCATTCTGCGCATCGATGTGGACGGGGGTTCGCCGTACGCCATTCCTCCGGACAATCCCTTTGCGGGCAACACGGAGGGGTATCGCGAGGAGATTTATGCGTATGGGCTGCGCAATCCCTGGCGGATCAGTTTCGACCTGCCGACCGGCCGCTTGTGGGCTGCCGACGTTGGACAGCACCGGTACGAGGAAGTGCATATCATCGAGGCGGGGAAGAATTACGGATGGGATGTCATGGAGGGACTGCACTGTTATGAACCGAGTACGGACTGTGACGAAGAAGGGCTGACGCCTCCCGTGTGGGAATACTCGCACGATTTCGGTATTTCGATCACGGGCGGTTTCGTATACCACGGCGATCTGGCGCCCTCGCTGGCGGGCCGGTATGTGTTCGCCGATTACGGAACGGGGCGCATCTGGGCGCTTGCATGGGACGGCGACGAGGCGCAGGTGGAGGAGATTATGAACACGAGCCTTGCTATCTCCTCCTTTGGGGTCGATGAGCAGCAGGAGTTGTACGCTTTGGCCTTCAACGGCAGGATATACCGGTTCACGGAGCAATCTCCCGATCCGTAAGTTGCACCTGTACGCATGTTGTCCGCCGAGCCGGGCGTGCGTATTATTGCAGAGCATGTATCCTTGAGGGCCAACGCCGTGACTTCCTGTCGTCTTTTCCCCGTATCGCACACGCTTCGTCAACTTGCTCTTCTCGCGCTGATCCCTGTCGTTTGGGGTTGCGGATCGTCTTCTTCCGAGGGTTCGGGGGAAGACGGCGCGGCGGCGTCTCTGGAGATTGCCGTCGTGCCCAAGGGCACCACCCATGAGTTCTGGAAGGCTATCCATGCCGGCGCAGAGAAAGCGGCTGCCGAATTCGGCGTGGAGGTAATTTGGCAGGGACCGCAGAAGGAGGACGACCGCCAGCTGCAAATTCAGGTGGTCCAGAACCTGATCAGCCGGGGGGTGGATGCTATAGTGCTGGCGCCGCTCGATTCCCGCAGCATGGCGCGTCCGGTAGAGGCTGCCGTCGCACGAGGCATTCCGGTGGTCGTCATCGATTCCGGACTGGAATCCGATGCGCAATCCAGTTTCATTGCGTCGAACAACTACGAGGGGGGCAGGATCGGCGGGCAGTATCTTGCCGAAGCGATCGGCGGACAGGGGAAAGTGGTGCTGCTGCGCTATCAGGAAGGGTCCGCAAGCACCACGAACCGGGAGCGGGGTTTCCTCGATGCATTGAACGAGTATGCCCCGGACGCCGAGTTGCTTATCGACAACATGTATGCGGGCGCCACGATGGCCAAGGCGCTCCAGGTCTCCCAGAATATTCTCAACCGGTTCCCGGAAATCGACGCCATCTTCACTCCCAACGAATCCGCCACGCAGGGCATGTTGCGCGCATTGGAAACTTCGGGGCGCGCAGGCGAGGTGATGCTGGTAGGATTCGACGTCAATCAGACCCTGCTGGACGCCATGCGGGACGGGACGCTGCACGGACTGGTGGTGCAGGACCCCGTGGGCATGGGGTATGAGGGCGTCAAGGCCGCGGTGGCCATTGTGCAGGGGGAAACCATTCCGGAACGGATGGATACGCGGACCATTCTTGTGACCCCGTTCAACATAGACGACCCCGAGATTCAGGAGTTGCTGCATCCCGACTTTGACCGCTGGCTCAACAATTAGGGATGCTCTGATCCATGTCGTCTCCCGTGCTTCGCCTTGAGGGCATCCGCAAATCGTTCGGTCCTGTACACGCGCTCCGGGGCGTGGACCTGAATGTGCGGGCGGGTGAAGTGCATGGGCTTGTGGGCGAGAACGGCGCCGGGAAAAGCACGCTCATGAAGATACTGAGCGGCGTATACCGGCCCGATGCGGGGAGCATGGCCTTGTACGGCGAGCCGTATGCTCCGGCAAATCCGCTGGACGGGCGCGCCGCCGGAATCAGCATGATTTACCAGGAGCTCGTGCTGGCGCCGCACCTGACTGTCGAGGAGAATGTGACGCTGGGCGCCGAGCATGCGCGCTCCGGGTGGATCCGCCCCCGCACCCGCGAGGTAGAGCGGGTCCTGAGAGATCTTGGCCAGCAGGGAATCGCGCCCGACGTCAGGGTAAGCAACCTGAGCATAGGCAAGAAGCAACTGGTCGAAATTGCCCGGGCGCTGCTCTTCGACGCCCGTATCGTGGTCATGGACGAACCCACCAGCTCCCTGGCCGCCGATGACACGAAAGCGCTGTTCGAGGCCATTGGCCGGATGAAAGAGCAGGGGCTTGCCGTCATTTACATCAGCCATTTTCTCGAAGAAGTGCAGGAGGTGTGCGATTGCTACACCGTGCTGCGCGACGGAAAAATGATTTCGACCGGACGGGTCGCCGACACCTCCATCCCCCGCATCATAGAAGATATGGTGGGGCGGTCGGTGGACGAACTTTTTCCCTCCAGCAACCATGAGATCGGCGATCCGCTGCTGGATGTTTCCGATTTGCAGGGGCGGAAGGGCCTTCCCGGCGGCGTCCGCTTTACGCTGCGTCGCGGGGAAATTCTGGGTATCTCCGGGTTGGTGGGCGCAGGGCGTTCCGAGACGGTGCGGACGCTTTTCGGGCTGGAGTCGGCCACGGGAGGCACCGTATCGATCAGGGGGCATGATGCGCTACGCGCCGCCTGGATGACGCCGCGGGCTGCGCTCGACCGGGGATTGGACCTTTTGAGCGAGAACCGGAAGGAAGAAGGATTGGCGCTCAATTTGTCGCTGGTGTTCAATCTGACTCTATCCGATCTGCGCCGCTACAGCCGGGCCGGGTTTCTGCAACTGGCCAGAGAACGCCGGGACGGAGCGCACTGGATCGATGTGCTGCGCATCCGAACCGGCTCCGTCGAACAGCGGGCCGACGAACTTTCGGGCGGAAACCAGCAGAAAGTATGTCTGGCGCGCCTCCTGCTGCAGGACAACGATATTCTCTTTCTGGACGAACCCACCCGGGGTATCGATATCGGCAGCAAGGCCGAGATATACAAGCTCGTCCACCGCCTTGCCGAGCAGGGCAAAGCCATCGTGATGATCAGTTCGTACCTGCCCGAAATACTGGGCGTGTGCGACACGCTGGGGGTCATGCACAAGGGGCGTCTTTCGACGGTGCGTCCTATCCGCGAATGGACCGAACACCGTATTATGCAATTCGCTACATCCGGATACGACGCATGACGAAGAAACGGGATTACAAGGCCATGTTGTCGGAGCTCGGTCCTTTTATCGGGCTGATCTTCGTATTTGTGCTGTTCGCCGCCCTGACGCCGTCCGCCTTCACGTCATTCTATAACATCAAGACGATCCTGACCCAGAGCGTCATCATCGGGATTGCGGCGTACGGCACCACGTTCATTATCGTTTCGGAAGGCATCGATCTGAGCGTCGGTTCGCAGATTGCCCTGACGACGGTCATTGTGGCGGCGGTGCTCAACCTGCCGGCGAGCGATCCGGGACTTTTTTACCCGTTGCTGGCGCTTGCCGCCGGCGTACTCGCTTGCACGGGAGTGGGCGCCTTCAACGGGTTCATCATTACGAAATTCCGCATCGTGCCCTTCATCGTGACGCTGGGATCGATGCAGATCGTGCGCGGCCTGGCCAAGTGGATCGGCAAGGAACAGACCGTTCCCACGCCGGACAACTGGCTGACGAATCTCATGCTGATCGACCCCTCGCCGTCGTGGCTCATCTTCGGGCCGGGGGTGTGGCTTACGCTTGCGCTGCTTATCGTTTCGGCGGTGCTGTTGAAGTATACCGTGCTGGGGCGGTACACCTTCGCCATCGGGTCCAACGAGCAGACGGCTCGCCTTTGCGGCATCAAGGTGGACCGCATGAAAATCGTGATCTACGCGTTGGGCGGTCTGCTGACCGGCGTTGCCGGCGTCATGCAGTACAGCTACCTCACGGTCGGGGACCCGACGACCGCCGTGGGTCTGGAACTGGATATCATTGCCGCCGTGGTCATCGGGGGCGGCTCCCTGAGCGGCGGGGAAGGCAGCGTGGTGGGGTCCATTGTCGGGGCGCTCATCATGGCCGTCCTGCGCAACGGGAGCAACATGCTGGGCTTGCCGAATTACGTACAGGAGATCATTATCGGCTCCATCATTGTCGGGGCCGTGCTGATCGACCAGCAGAAACACCGGTTGCGGGCTGCGGGGTAGGTTTTCCCTACACCAGCACCTCTCCGGTCATTTCCTCGGGGATCGGTTCGCCGAGGATGGCGAGGATGGTAGGCGCCACGTCGCCGAGTTTGCCGTCGCGGACGGGCCCGTCGAATCCCTTGCGTGCGATAAGATGCGGAACGAGCACTGTCGTGTGCGCCGTATGCGGGCTGCCGTCCGGGTTCCGCATCCGGTCGGCGTTTCCGTGATCGGCGATGACGCTCACCGAATAGCCGTGCGCGATCGCCGCTTCGATGACCACCCGCGCCGCGGCGTCCACCGCTTCGACCGCCTTGACCGCCGCCTCGAAATCCCCCGTGTGGCCGACCATATCCGGATTGGCGAAATTCAGGCACACGAAGTTGTACTTCTCTTCGGAAAGCGCCTCGGCGGCCCGGCGGGCTATTCCCGCTGCGCTCATTTCCGGTTGCAGATCGTAGGTGGCCACCTTCGGGGAAGGCACCAGAATCCGGTCTTCCCCCTCGAACGCTTCTTCGCGCCCTCCGCTGAAGAAATAGGTGACGTGCGCGTATTTCTCCGTTTCCGCAATGCGCAACTGGGTTCCTCCCTGCGCCGCAATAACTTCGCCAAGCGTACGGCGAAGATTCACCTTCGGAAAGGCGACCGGCAGGTCGAAGGTTTCGTCGTAGGGCGAGAACAGCGTGAAGCACAGGTCCGAAAGCGGCGCCCTGTCGAAACCGTCAAATTCCGGATCGGTGAAGGCGCGGGTCATTTGCCGCGCCCGGTCGCCCCGGAAATTGTAGAAAATAACAGCGTCGCCGTGCTGCACGCGGGACGGCGGCCCGTCGTCCCGGATCAGCGAAGCTTCCACGAACTCGTCCGTGATCCCGTTTTTGTAGTTGGCTTGCAGGGCCGATGCAGGATCGGGAAACGCCTCGCCTTCTCCATGCACAAGCAGGTCGTATGCCCGTTCGATCCGCTCCCAGCGCCGGTCGCGGTCCATCGCATAATAGCGCCCCATGATCGATGCGATTCGGCCCGCTCCTATTTCCTGCGCCTTCTTCTCGAAATCCCGGGCGTACCCGAGGCCGCCGCGCGGGTCGGTGTCGCGACCGTCCGTAAAGGCATGGACGCACACCCGGTCTCCGGTCAATCCCTGTTGCGCGGCAAGGCGCAGCAAGGCGTACAGATGGTGCAGCGAGGAATGCACGCCGCCGTCCGAAAACAGCCCCATAAGATGCAGTTGCGATCCCCTTTCGACGGCATGGCGCGCGGCTGCAAGCAAGGCCTCGTTGTCGAAGAAATCGCCGTCCTCGATTGCCTTGTCGATGCGCGTAATTTCCTGATAGACCACCCGGCCTGCTCCGAGATTCATGTGACCCACCTCGGAGTTTCCCATCTGCCCGTCAGGTAGACCGACCGGTCTACCCGATGCTTCGAGGCGGGCATGGGGCCATGCGGCGAAAAGCTCGTCAAGGAACGGTTTCCGGGCCCGGTCGATGGCGCTCACCGAGGCGTCCTCGGCAATGCCGTACCCGTCCAGAATGACCAATATGTGGCGTTTTCTGTGATCCACTGTATCGTATACCGTGTTGTTTATACCCTGTAATCCCTGACTTTCCGGGCCGTGGCCCCCGTCTTGCTGTAAAATACGTTCATGGAGCCGCAATGCGGGCAGCATATCTGTTCGGTCCCGTAGCGGTCCGTTTGCCGATCGGGCTGGTCGAAGTAGCGGCGCCGCGTCTTGCAATAGTATTTCCCGCGCGCGGGGTCCAGACCGTCCAGCGGTCCGGGAAGCCGGCTCGTCTCCTCGAAATAACGGCACGCGTCCGGGATGGCGCACGCATCGCAGGACGGCGCGCGGGCCGTGCAGGTGTAGCGGCCGTGGAGAATGAGCAGGTGATGGGCCTCCCCCCAGACCGATTCGGGGATGATCTTCTTCAGGCCCTGTTCGACCTTCAGCGGCGTATCCGCGTTACGTACGAGCCCGATCCGGTTGGCCACCCGAAACACATGGGTATCGACAGGGAGCGCGGCCCGGTCGAACGCCACGGAAGCCACTACCTGCGCCGTTTTGCGGCCCACCCCTTGCAGGGTCATCAATTCGTTCACCGTATTCGGGATGCGCCCATCGTACGCTTCCACCACGCGGCGGGCCATCGCCACGAGATGCTTCGCCTTGTTGTTCGGAAACGAAATAGATTGGATCAGGGAAAACACCTCTTCGGGTTCGGCTTCGGCCATGCGGCGCACGTCCGGGAAGGTTTCGAACAGGGCGGGCGTTACCATATTAACGCGCGCATCCGTACACTGAGCCGAAAGGATGACGGCCACAATGAGTTCGTAAGGATTCTCGTGCGACAGCTCCGTTTCGGGCCGCGCAATGACCTTGCGCAGGCCGGACAGGACACGATTGGCGCGTTCGGTGCGGTTCATGAATCGGTTACAGAGACGTCACAAAAACATCCGGCGGGGAAAGGACACTCTGAACTTCGCGGACTTAAGCAGAGTATCCAAAACAACCTGCCCGCAAGATCGTATCGGCGTTCGCCGGGCGTATTTCCTTTCCATGCGCGGAAACTTACCTGTCCTGTGAGCCGGATGCCACTCTTCGCCGGAATTTTATGGCTTGCGGTCGCTTTTGCGGCGGCGTTTCCTGCTTTGGCTTTGCAGGAGCATGCGCCCGGCGCCGCTGCGCGCGATGCGGCGCACATCGCTGCCGTCTCTCCGGACGCCTTGCAGGAAGAACCCGGCGAACAGGGCATGCGCGTGTCGCTGCTCACCATTCTGCCCGGCTCCGAAATATACTCGCTCTGGGGGCATAGCGCCCTGCGTATTACGGACCCGCAGTTTGGCCTCGATATGACCTGGAACTATGGCACGTTCGATTTCGAGGCCGGCAATTTCGTGCTCAAGTTCCTGCACGGCAATCTCGACTATACCCTTTCCATGCAGCGCTTCGAGGCGATCCTGCGGGCGTACCGCGCCCAGGGACGGCCCATCATCGAACAGACGCTCGACCTGACGCCTGCCCAGCAGCGACGCCTCCTGGACCTGCTTGCCATCAACATGCGCCCGGAAAACCGGCGGTACCGCTACCATTTCCTGTTCGACAATTGCAGTACGCGCATCCGGGATGCGCTGGAAGCGGCGCTTGGGGAAGAAACGCTGCATGCGGCGGAGCTTCCAGACGACGCCCAAACCTTCCGCGCACTTATCGAGCCGTACCAGCGCGCGGTTCCTTTTCTGGATGCAGGAGTCGATGTGCTGCTTGGCGTCCCCGTGGACCGGCCCGCGGACGGTCGCGAGATCATGTTTCTGCCCGATTATCTCATGCACGCCTTCGACCAGGCGCGTATAGGGGCGGGAGAGGATACCCGCCCGCTCGTCGCGCGCACCGATACGCTGCTGTGGATCGAAGGATACGACGCGGAAAGAGCGCGTTTCCCCTGGGAGGCCGTGGCGGCATGGCTGCTTTTCGCCGGAGGCCTGGCGCTGACGCTTCGTCGTCCCGGCGTGCTGCGCGCGCTCGACGTACCGCTTTTCCTGGCGATAGGGGTCACAGGCCTGCTGATCGCCTATCTCTGGTTCGTTTCGCACCACGACGTCACCAACGCGAACCGCCACCTGTTCTGGGCATGGCCCACCCATGTACTGGCGGCGGGAGTGCTTCTGGTGCGCCCCGCGCCGTCGCGCCCTCTTGCGATATACCTTGCGGCGGCTTCGGCAGCGATAGGGATTTCGGTCCTTGTATCTCCCTTTGTCGCGCAGCCGTTTTCTTCCGTACTCCTTCCGGTGGCGCTGCTTGCGGCGGTACGGGGGGGAGGGATTGCGCTGCCGGGGCTGATCGGGGGTTTAGGGAGCGGCGGGAAAATGTAGTGCCGCAACAAATCTGTTGACAACAGATCCGTTGCGAAAGTAATGCTCCGAAGTCATTTTGGCCACGGAGTCGTGTATTCCTACCACACCTCTATCTCCACGGGCATTTTCGCCTGCACCGTACCGGCGTCTCGGGCGTGCGTCGCCAGAGCGCGGGCATGCTCCAGCAGTTCCTGCTCGGCGGGAGACCGGGTCCATTGCATCCATGCCGCCCTGCTCTTGACGAGCAGCAGATCGTTGAATGCCTCGAAAGGCGATTTCGGACGCGGCAGGATACGCAACCGCCAGGGGCCTTCGCCCAGTTCCGTTTTTCCGGCGGCGACCGCGATCGCGTCTTTCAGCGTACCCAGCGAATCCACCAGGCCGATTTCCAGGGCATCCTCGCCGGACCACACGCGGCCCTCTGCAATCTCCCGCACCGCCGCCTCGTCCAGCCCGCGATTCGTCGCCACAAGGTCGATGAACGCATCGTACAGGTCGTCCACCCAGACCTGCACCATCTCCCGTTCCTGGGGACTGAACGGACGGACCCCGGAAAGCATGTCCGCATACGGACCGGTTTGCACGCCGTCCGTGGTGATGCCCAGTTTGTTTTCGAACGTGTTTCCGAGATTTAGGAACATCGCAAAGACGCCGATGGAGCCGGTCACGGTGATCGGATCGGCCAGGATGGTTTCGCCTGCCGTCGCGATCCAGTAGCCCCCCGAAGCCGCCACATTGCCCATGGAAATGATGACCGGCTTTTCTTCCGCCGTACGGTGGATGGCCTGCCACATGGTCTCGGACGCCGACGCGGAGCCGCCGGGAGAATTGATGCGCACGACCACCGCCTTCACAAAATCGCTTTCCCTCGCTTCGCGCATGTCGCGCGCAAAACTTTCCGATCCGAGGACGGTGCCGCTAAAGGGATTGCCCGGAATGCTTTTTCCATAGAGAATCGTACCCTCGGCGTACACGACGGCTATTTCGCCCCCGCTGTTTGTCGAAAGGCCCGCTTCGGAATCCGGGGTCGATGCATACGATCCGAGCGACATCGTTTCCAGATCCGCATCCGGTTCATAGCTTAGGCGTTGCTTGATGCGCTCCACGACCTGGTCGTGGTCGAGCAGTTCGTCGAGCAGTCCGGCCTCGTGGGCCGCCTTGGCCGAGAAGATGGCCTTCCGGTTCACGAGATCGTCGAGCGCTTCGAAGGTCGTACCCCGGCTTTCGGCCACCGCGTTCAGGAAGGTCTCGTTGTAGGAATTCAGCAGCGCGGTGAGTTGTTCTTCGTTTTCGGGCGAGAGGTCCCGGCGTATGTACGGCTCGACGGCGGATTTGAACGTGCCGGCCCGGACGATCTGCGGCTCGACATCGAGTTTTTCGTACAACCCGGTATAGAAGTACGTCTGCATCGCAAAGCCATTGAATTCGAACATGGCTTCCTGCGAAGCGAAGACGCTGTCGGCAGCGGACGCCAGATAATAGGTCGATTCGGACATCATGTAATCGTTGCTCGAAGCGAACACCGGTTTGCCGCTTTCCCGGAATCGCAGCAGGGCCTTGCGCACCTCGTGCGAGCTGGCGTTCAGTCCCGAAAATCCCTTGACCCGGATCCACAGGGCGTCGATCCGTTCGTCGCCGGCCGCCTTGTCGATCGCATCCGTGATGTCCATCAGGTTGTAATTCGATCGATTACCGGAGAGCTGATCTATCGGATTCGTGGAGGAGGTTTCGGGGATGGAACCGGCAAGATCGAATGTGAGCACCGTGCCGCTGCGGACGCTCGGCGTGGTGCCGGACACCGCCGAAATGGCGAGCACAAAGAACATGCCGATCACGAAGAGCAGGCCGATGGCGACCAGCATGCCCAGTGCGGCGGCAGCCATGTTGGAAAGGAAACGCATAGCGAATCGAAGAATACAGGGTGAGGAAAGGATGGGGCGGAAATATTTTCGAAAAATACGACGGCGCGGGTTGGTATTTGTGTCCGATTGCGGATGGAAGGAGCACTTTGTATTCTTCACGAACTATGGACGCCGTTTTCCAATACCATATCCCGGAGCTCCATCCGCTTGCCGTCCATTTTCCCATAGCGCTCCTGCTGGCAGCGGCGCTGGCGGCGCTGGTCTGGATGGGGTGGGGGATGCCTTTTTGGCGCCGTGTCACATGGTTGCTCGCCACGCTGGGCATGGCGGGCGCCTTTTTCGCCTGGTTTACGGGCGATTCCATGGAGGAGCAAGCGGAAGGCGTTCCTATCGTGGATGAATTGGTGGACCTGCACGAGCAGATGGCGTTGTATGCGCTGATCGCAGCCATCCTGGCCTCCGCGGCGCTGGGATTACTGACCTGGATGGGGCGCGCGGGCCAATCCGAGAGCAGCCGTTTTGCGGGCATAAACCCGGATCGTCTTCCGTACCGCCTCGGAGCGGGTTTTCTGGTGCTTGTCTCGGCAGCGCTCGTTGCATGGGCCGGGCACATTGGCGCAACCATGGTGTGGGGCGTTTCGGGGTGATGCAAATCAGACCCCCGCAAACATCCTTTTCCCTTTTGCGTTCTTATGTGCTTCGTGCATAAGGAAGAAACCCCCGAAAAAGCGGTCGTAATACATCTTGAGTCCCAACAATAAACATACCGTGGAGGAACCGGCGGAAAACGGCAGCGCGCCGCCCGAAACGGAAGGCTCCGGCGAGGCTGGAGAAGCATCTGTCGAGGAAATACCTGCAACGGAGGAACAGACTCCCGAAGCGCTTGCCGCCGTCGTCGAAGAACTGCAGCAGCGCCTCGAAGCGGCGGAAGACCGGTTTTTGCGCAAGGAAGCCGAATTCAGGAACTACCGCCGCCGGACCGAGGAAGAAAAAGTCCTCCTGACAGGTCTTGGAAAACGCCTCGTGATCCAGCGGTTTCTGGATGTACTGGACGATTTCGGGCGTTCTCTGGACGCCGCCGAACAGGTGGAGGCGCAGCAGGAGGAAAAGCCCGGCCCGGTGTATTACGCGCTGAAGGAGGGATTCGAACTGGTGCATCGGAAGATCATGGACGAATTGGCGAAAGAACAGGTCGAGCCCATCGAGGCGGTTGGACAACCGTTCGACGAGGAGTTGCACGAGGCGGTGATGCAGCAGGAGGTCGAAGGGACGGCGCCCGGCATTGTCGTGGGCGAAGCGCAGAAGGGCTATCGCATGGGCGACCACATTCTTCGCCACAGCAAGGTCGTGGTGTCCGCCTGAACGCGAGCCGGGTGGCGAGTTCCGCCGCACCCGCCAACCCGCCGCACCCGCCAACCCGCCGCATCCGCCGCACCCGCTACACCCGCTACACCCACTACACTCGCCAACCCGCCGCATACTGTCCGTCTCCGCCAACTGCCTCCGCTCGTTTTCCTGTGTTTACCCCGTTCTATTCTGCCACCTTGACAGATTTCCCCGTTTTCGGGAGATGCGGCAGGATTTTTGCGGGTCTTTTTGCACGACGAGTAGCGGCATGTCGGCATACTAACCATAATAACCATAATAACATCCTGTCCGTTTTTCACGCGCCCTTGCCTGTTTCACGGTATACTTCCGCCTGCGTCCGATTCTGACCTCTTTCCATGACCGATTACTACGACATACTCGGCGTCGAGCGCAACGCGGATGCGGACACATTGAAGCGCGCCTTTCGGGACCAGGCGCTCAAGTACCATCCCGATCGGAACCCCGACAATCCCGAGGCCGAACAGAAATTCAAAGAGGTGGCCCAGGCCTACGAGGTGTTGTCCGATCCGCAGAAACGCGGGCAATACGACCGGTTCGGACATGCGGGCGTACGCGGAAACGGCGGCGCCGGCGCGACCGGTTTTCATGACGTCAACGACATATTCAGCGCGTTCAGCGACATTTTCGGCGGATCGGGGACGATCTTCGACGAAATGTTCACCGGGCAGCGCCGCCAGCAGAGGCGGCACGGCGGACGCGCAGGCAGCGATCTGCGCATCACGCTTCCCCTTACGCTCGAGGAAATCAGCGAGGGGACCGAGAAAAAAATCAAGGTGCGCAAGTTTCTTGCTTGCGAACCGTGCAGCGGCACAGGCGCCGAGGCGGGCGAAGGGGGCTATGCTGCGTGCTCCACATGCAAAGGCGCAGGGGAGATCCGTCAGGTCTCCCGCTCCGTGTTCGGACAGTTCATCAATGTCCAACCCTGTCCGGCCTGTCGGGGCGAAGGGCGGGTGGTGCGCACTCCCTGTACGGCGTGCGGCGCCGAAGGCCGCATGAAAGGCGAGGAAACCATTTCCGTCAATGTGCCGCAGGGCGTGCTTGAAGGAAATTACCTGACGTTGCGCGGGATGGGCAATGCAGGACTGCGAGGAGGTCCGGCGGGCGCATTGCGCGTCGAGATCAGGGAAACGCCCCATGAACACTTCGTGAGAGACGGTCTGGATATTTTCCATGATCTCTACATTTCATTTCCCGAGGCGGCGCTCGGCACCACGGTAGATGTCCCCACATTGACGGGGCGGGCCCGCCTTCAGGTGGATCCCGGCATCCAGTCGGGCAGGATCCTGCGCATGCGCGGGAAAGGGCTACCCGAATTGCAGAGTACGCGGCGCGGCGACGAAATGGTGCGGATACATGTATGGACGCCGGAACGTCTCACGGACGAGGAGCGGGCCATGCTGGACGGGTTGCGCGGCGCAGAATCGTTTCGCCCCCGGCCCGACAAGGAAGATCGGCACAAATCCTTCTTCAGCAAGGTCAAGGATGTGTTCACGTGATGAAGGACCGGGTTGATCAAGGCGATCGGGATATTCCGGGAGCGGAGCGGGATATGGCTGGAGCAACGCGGGATGTTCAGGGAGTGAAACGGGATATTCCGGGAGCAACGCGGGATGTGACTGGAGCGAAGCGGGACGTGACCGGAGCAACGCGGGATCAGGGAGTGACACGGGATATTCCGGGAGCGGAGCGGGATGTGACTGGAGTGAAACGGGACGTGGCCGTACCCGGTGAAGACGGGGCTACCCTCCGCTGGGTCATGCGCCATGTGCCGTCTCCGGTGTCCGTCGTGACGGCATCCAATGGCAAGGACCAGATGCGCGGCATCACGATCGGTTCGTTTACGAGCGCCTCGCTGCGGCCGCCGCTCCTTTCGTTCAATATCAGCCGGGATGCAGGAATTTACGATCTCCTGACCCGCGCCGACCGTTTTGCGCTGCACGTGCTGCACGAAGGCCAGGCGCATCTCTCGGATCGTTTCGCCATCCCGGACATGCCGGGCGCCGAACAATTCCGCGCCATCGAGTACGAAGTCGATGCGCACGGCGTGCCCGTGCTCGCGGAGACTATGGTGGTTTTTCTGTGTCTTCGCCATGCGGTGTACGACGCCGGCGACCATTCCATCGTATTAGGGCGCGTTACGGATATCCGGGAAGCCGGGGAAGACAGGCGCCCTCTTGTGTATTTCGACCGCTCGTACCGCCGGGTCGGCACGGCGGCGCAGCCTGCATCCTTCGATCCTGTCCGTCCGGTCCGGTATTGACGAGCCACTCGGCCTGTACCGGGTCGTTACCCGCTCTACCCGCTTTTCCGCATCGTCCGGCGCAGGATTCACTCCAACCCGAATTCCTCGAAAAGCCGGATCGCGACAGCGAGTTCGACATTGCCTCCGCTCACGATGACGCCGACGCGTTCGGGCAACGCCGGACGATCTTCCTCGACAAGCCAGGCCACGGGCAGGGCGCCGGTGGGCTCGACGACCAGCTTCATGCGTTGCCACAGAAAGTGCATGGCGCGCACGATGGAGGCCTCCCGGACCGTATACATGGCGTCCACATGCGCGCGCACCAACGGGAATGTCGTGGCGCCGAGCGAGGGGGTCCGGGCGCCGTCGGCGATCGTATCGGGGTTATGCACCGTATGCAGCGTGCCGGTCCGGAAAGAACGGGTCGCATCGTCGGCATTCGCCGGTTCCACGCCAGCTACGCGGCATGCGGGCTGCAACGCTTTTGCGGAAATGGCGGACCCCGACAGCAATCCCCCTCCTCCGCAACTTGTGAGGAGCAGGTCGAGGTCGTCGACTTCCTGCATCAATTCCCGGGCGCTCGTCCCCTGTCCGGCCACGATATGGGGATGATCGTACGGTGGGATGACGGACAGGCCCCGTTCCCCGGCAATCTCGGCAGCAAGCGCCTCTCTTGTGGTGTGCTCCCGGTCGTACAGGACGATCTCGGCGCCGTATCCGCGCGTGGCCTCCAGCTTGATCCGGGGCGCATCGGACGGCATGACGACCGTGACGGGCACGCCAAGCAGGCGGCCCGCAAGGGCCAGCGCCTGGGCATGATTCCCCGACGAATACGTTAGCGCGCCCCGCGCTTTCTCAGCCCCTGAAAGGAGAGACAGGGCATTGCAGGCGCCTCGGAACTTGAAGGAACCGGTACGCTGGAATTGTTCGCACTTGAAGAAGAAGCGCGCCCCGAATTGCTTGTCGAGCGTCGAGGACGTATGGACCGGCGTGCGCCGCGCGCGGTTTGCGATGCGCTGCGCCGCCGCTTCGATATCCGGATACGTAACGAGGCGTTCCGACACGGGAAAGACGTACGGAAATGGGCAAGGGCGGAATGGCGCCTGCCGTTACGGTTGCCGCCGCAGAGCGTTCCGCCGCCTATATACTGCTCGTATCCCGCTCCTGGTCGCAGGCGACCGCGGCAAGACCCGGAAGTCAGCGTGCCGCAGGACGTTTCGCCGATCAGGCGTCGTTCGTCTCCGCTACGGCTTCCTCCTCGTTCTCCTCGACGGGCTCGCTCTCCCGCCGTTCTATGACAACCTGGATATCGCTGACGAGCGATGCGAAAGCGCCGATGGCCGCAAGCGTAGGCGCGATCATGATGGCCGCCGCGGCGCCTCCGACGCCGAATACCAGCGGAAATTCCATAACGGTTCGGTTGTCCTTTTGTACCAGGATGCGCCGCGCGTTTCCTTCCTCGATCACCTCGCGGACCCTGTCAATCAGTTGATTGCCCTTGATCCGGATTTTTTCGAGCGTTTCCCGGGACAGGTCGTTCAGATCGTTCTGCATGTCGTTTCGTATGCGATGGTTATGAAAAAAACACCCCCTGATACCTGTCCTATACGTAAGATGATACGGTATGTTACAGTCGTATTGCGATCCGCATGGCTGCGCTGTTTTCGGTATGCGCGATACCGTGCCGTGTTCGGCGACGCCGCGGGCCATATTTTAGGGTACTCTGATCAAAACCACTTCGCTTTCGCACGTATTAAGGACACCATGAACCGGCAAACGCCCGTAGGATCCGCCTCGGAGAGCAGGTTTGCGACGCTGGTCGCCCGCCTGCATTTCGTCTGGTTTATTATCGTGGCGACGCTCTGGACCATGGTCATAGCCGTGGTGCAACTGGTCACGCATGGGGTCTATCCCACGGCGCGCAATTTCAAGCGGAATGCGCGTGTGTGGGGCGGCGTCATCCTCGGTTTGAGCGGCATCCGGGTGCATGTCACGGACCGGGCCGGGATCGACAGGGACGCTCCCACCGTATTTATAACCAATCACCAGAATTTGCTGGATATTCTTGCATTGAGCGCAGCCCTCCCATATTCCTTCGGGTTCCTTGCCAAGACGGAACTGGCCCGCGTGCCTTTTCTGGGTTTCGCCATACGAAACTCGGCGTCGGTCTTTATCGACCGGAGCAACCCGAGGAGCGCCTTGCGGAGCCTGCGCAAAGCCGGGGAACGCATTCGCGGCGGCAATTCGGTCCTTGTGTTCGCCGAGGGAACCCGCTCGCATGGGCCGCATCTTCAACCCCTCCGCAAGGGCGGGTTCGCCCTGGCGGTAGAGGCGGGCGTCCCGATGGTTCCCGTAACCATCGTCGATGGCTACAAACTGCTGCACGAAGGCAGGCGGCTCCTGCGCGGCGGCGTGCTGCACATGGTCGTAGGGGAGCCGATCGCCCTCGAAGGGAAGACGCGCCGGGACATTCCTGCCCTTATGGAGTATGTGCGCGAGCGTCTTGCCGAACCGCTTGCCGCTGCTTCCGCATGATACTTTTCCTATCATGATACTTCTTCCCATCCCGTCCGATTTATGGCTGTCACGGTAGACCAGGTACGACACATTGCTTCGCTTGCCCGGCTTCGCTTCACCGAAGAGGAAGAAGTACGGCTTGCCAAAGAAATGAGCGAGGTGCTCGATTACGTAGCGAAACTGGAGGAACTCGACACCGCGGACGTTCCGACGATGTCGCATGTGCTGGATATGCGTAACGTGTTCCGGGAAGACAAGGAGGTCGCGCGGATCACGCACGAGGAGGCGCTCCAGGGAGCCCCCAATGCGGACGCTGCGTATTTTCGCGTCCCCAAAGTTATCGAATAGCGTATCCGACCATGGCGCGAGCGCGAGGCAGAAAAAAAACCGGTCCGGGGCGAGGCTCCTCTTCCGCGAAGGATCGCGACCGGGGCAAGACGGGTCTCTGGGACCGTCTCGACGGACGCACCCGGCACATTGTGTGTATCGGCGTGCTGTTCGTCGTTGCATTCGGGTTTTTCGCCCCCGCCGTGTTCTCGGATCGATCCCTGATCGGGGACGATACGGTGCGGTGGCGGGCCATGGCGGAGTACATGCTCGATTACGAGGAAGAGACGGGCCGGCAGGCGCTATGGGCTCCGAACGCCTTCGGCGGCATGCCCGGATACATGATCGCCTATGCCGAGCAGGTGCCCCAGCTCGACGATATTCCGGCGTGGCTCCGGAAAGCGATCTGGCCGGTTTCTCATTTTCTCGTGTTGCTGCTCGGCGCCTATTTTCTTGCCTTCTTTTTGACGAAGGACCGCTTTGCCGGGGTGTTGGCCGCCGTTGCGTACGGCCTGACCACCTATATGACCTTCATTCTGATCGCAGGGCACAATACGCGGTTCATCACCCTGTGCTTTGCGCCCTGGCTGGTGCTCGCGTTCGTTTCGGCGCTCCGGCGCCCGGGCCTGTTGGCCGCCCTGCTTTTTGCGATAGCGCTGGGTATCAACTTGCGGGGCGGGCATGTGCAGATGACGTACTACGTGGCGTTTCTGCTGGGCGTCTGGTGGGTGGTCGAAGCCGTGTCCGCCGGCATGCGGAAAGACTGGAAGCCGTTCGGCGCGGCCACGGCCTGGCTGGCGCTGGGGGGCGTACTGGGCCTGCTGCTGGTGGCGCAGCCCTATCTGCTCCATTTCGAATACAAGACCTTTACGATCCGGGGCGCCGTGGACGCCGCGCTTTCCGGCCTGGACTGGGCCTATGCCATGGGCTGGAGTCAGGGCCGGGGAGAGCTGGTTACGCTGCTTGCGGCGGATGCGTACGGGGGCGCCAGTCCCACCTACTGGGGGCCGAAGCCGTTCACGTCGGGTCCGCACTATGTGGGTCCGATCGTGTTGTTGCTGGCGGCGTTTGCGGTGAGACAATGGAGAAACCGGGGCGTGCTTGTGCTTTCCCTCATGGCGCTGTTCGCCACGCTGTTTTCGCTGGGGTCGCATTTTGCGCTGCTGAACCGCTTCATGTACGAGCATTTTCCCCTGTTCAACGCCTTTCGCGTGCCGGAGAGCTGGTTGGCGATCACTGCGTTTGCGCTGGCGCTTCTGGCTGCGTTCGGGCTGCGCGGACTGGGCAGGGATACGGGCCCCGACGGCGATCCCGCCGTCCGCCGTACGTTCCGGTGGATATTCGGGGGCGTGGCCGGGGTGCTGCTTGTGCTCATGCTCCTGCCCGGCGTCTTTTACGATTTCGAACAGGCCGGCGAGGAAGCGCAGGTCACGCAGGCGCTGCTGGCGCAGCAGCCGGACATTGCCCCGAACGATCCGCGCGTAGCCCCGGCCGTGCGCAGCTACCTGGACGAGCAGCGCGCCCTCCGGGAAGACACGTTCCGGTCCGAGATGCGGCGGTCGCTGTTCTTTCTGCTGCTTGCGGGCGGCATGATTCTTCTTTTTCAGAGGGGGAAGGCGCCCCGGTGGGCGTTGCAGGCCGCCCTTGTTTTGCTTGTGGTAGTGGACTTGTGGGGCGTCGGGAGGCGGTATTTCAACAAGGACGATCTGGTCCGGGCGAACGACGTCGAGGAGCAGATCGCCACCTACGACGTGGACCGCTACATCCTCGGGCAACAGGAAGCCGCCGGCGGTCCGGGGCGTTTCCGCGTGCTTTCGCTGGAAGCGGGGAGCCCGTTTCAGCACGCCCGCCCGTCCTATCATTACGAATCCGTCGGGGGGTACCACGGGGCGAAACTTCGTCTGGCGCAGGACTATATCGACGAGTTGTACGCGGATCCGGTCACGCGTTTTCCGAACGCGAACGCGCTGGATCTGCTCGGGGCCCGCTACGTGATTTCCCCGTCCCCGCTTCCCGGCCTGGATGTGGTGTATCAGGGGGAACAGACCGGTCTTTTTGTACTCGAAAACAGGGACGTTCCGCCTCGGGCCTGGCTGGTCGGCGAGACGGAAGTGGCGCCCGATCCGCCCGCTGCATGGGCGCGCCTGCGCGATCCGGCGTTCGACCTGCGCCGAACGGCCCTCCTGTACGAGCCGCTCGACGTGGATATAGTCCCTGTCGATTCGCTAAGCATGGCGAACGTCCGCATGCTATCCTGGTCTTTGCACGAGATCGTGCTGGATGTGGCGACAGACGCCCCCCGGTTGCTGGTGCTCAGCGAAGTGTTTTATCCGGCAGGGTGGGGGGCTACGGTCGGCGGCGAGGAGGCCCCCATTTTGCAGGTCGATCATATGTTGCGCGGCGTGCCGGTTCCGGCGGGCGCGCATCAGGTAGTCATGCGTTTCGACCCGCCCCGGCACCGTATTGGCGTAGCGGTCGGCGCCGGTTCGACCGTGCTGGTGTACGGGGGCGTGCTTATGTTGCTGGTCATGGGCTGGCGCCGCAGGCAGCGACAAGTCAGTTTCTCGGCATCGGAGGCATGAAGCGGCTTCTCTTCGTCACATACTACTTTCCGCCATCGGGCGGGCCGGGGGTGCAGCGCGGCCTTAACTTCGTGAAGTATCTGCCCGAATTCGGATGGCAGCCCACCGTGCTTACCGTACGTCCGGAGAGCGCTTCCTGGCCCGATCCCGATCCGGATTCGGTGGCGGACATTCCGGAAGGGACCCGGGTGGAACGCACCGGGTCATGGGATCCCTATGCATGGTACGCCCGCCTGCTTGGCCGAAAAAAACAGGACGTCATATCGGTCGGATTTATCGGAGAGCATGGAGCGGTTTCCCGTCGTCGGTTTGCTCGGTGGATCCGGGCGAATCTGTTTCTTCCGGATGCGCGGGTCGGATGGGTTCCGTTCGCCGCGGCGCGCGCGCGGAGGCTGATGCGCCAAAAATACGATGCGGTGCTTACTACGGGCCCGCCGCATTCCACCCATTTTGCGGGACTGGCGCTGCAGCGTACGCACGGCATGCCCTGGCTGACCGATTTCCGGGATCCCTGGACGGGAATATACTTTCATTCCGATTTGCCGATGACCGCCCCTGCCCGGGCGCTTGACGCCTTTCTTGAACGATGGGTGTTGCGGAATACCGACGGATTCGTAGTCGAAAACGTGTCCGCGCAGCGCCGGTTTGCACAACGGGGGTATGCGTCGGAGGTAATCGAAAACGGGTTCGACCCGGCCGATTTCGAGGAATCCGCATCCTCTCGCACGGTTTCCGGCGATGCGTTTGTGGTGGCCCATGTGGGAAATATGAATCGAATCCAGAATCCGGCAGCGCTCTGGAAGGCGCTGTCCGATCCGGCAACCGCCTCGGAGTGCCCCGACCTGCAATGCCGGTTTACGGGGAATGTCGATGCCTCCGTGCTTGCTTCTGCGTCCGCCACCTGTCCCGGCGTGCGTCTCGATACGTTGCCGTATGTTCCGCATCGGACAGCCATCGACCGGATTCGTGAAGCTGCATTGCTCTTGCTTTGCATCAACCGGGCAGAGGGAGCGGAAAACGTGCCCTGCAAGCTGTACGAATACCTTGCATCGGGCCGTCCCGTGCTGGCGTTGGGTCCTGTGGACGGAGACGCCGCTCGTATTTTACAGGAAACCGGCGGCGGGCGTATGTTCGATTTCGACGATGTAGACGGGGTGCGCGCCTTCCTGCATGCGCACTACGAGGCGTGGCGCGCGGGTTCTCCCATGCAAGGAGCGCCTCCGGACCGGATTACCCGGTACAGCCGCCGGGAACAGACCCGGCGGCTCGCTGCATTGCTTTCCGGCCTTTCCGACCGGTCATAGAACCTGTTCTGTGCGTATAGCGCGCCTGCCATGCATATTGTAACCGTCGTCGGCGCCCGCCCCCAGTTCGTCAAGGCAGCTCCCCTGCGCCGCGCCCTCATGGACGCCGGCATTCGGGAAACGCTGGTGCATACCGGGCAGCATTACGATCCGGAGATGAGCGCCGTTTTTTTCGAGGAACTGGGTCTGCCCGATCCCGATGCGAACCTTGGAACGGGGTCCGGTACGCACGCCGTACAGACCGGCGAAACGATGATGCGCCTCGAAGCCTTGCTCATGCAAGGGGCGCTTCCCGATGGATTGATGGTATACGGCGATACGAACGGCACGCTGGCCGGCGCCCTGGTGGCCGCCAAACTGGGTATTCCGCTTATTCATGTGGAAGCCGGGTTGCGTTCCTTCAACCGGCGCATGCCCGAGGAAATCAACCGGGTCGTGACGGACCGGCTGGCCTCGGTGCTCTGCTGCCCGACGGAAACGTCGGTCCGGAATCTTGCCGCCGAAGGCGTCGTGGAGGGCGTACATCTGACGGGTGACGTAATGCTGGACGCCACGCGTTTTTTTGCGGAGGCGGCCGGACGGCGGGCGCCGCTGGCGTCCGTGACGAAACATGGCCCGGGCGCGTATTATGCGGCCACGGTGCATCGGGCGGGAAATACCGACGATCCCGAACGGCTGGCGGGTATTTTCGAAGGATTGGGGCGGCTGGACGCTCCGGTCGTGGTCCCGCTGCATCCGAGGACGCAGGCCCGGCTTTCCGGGATTGCCGTTCCGGAGAATGTGGAGATTACGGACCCCCTGAGTTACCTGCGCATGCTCACGCTGGTGCGTTGCGCCCGCGCCGTGCTGACCGATTCGGGAGGGCTGCAAAAAGAATCCCTGTGGCTGGGCGTGCCGTGCATTACCCTGCGCGAAAAAACCGAATGGGTGGAAACGCTGGAGGGGGGCTGGAACCGGCTGGCCGGCGCCGATCCGGCCCGCATCGCGGAAGCCGCCGGGATGCGTCCGGAGACGCCCGCTCCCGAGGCAGGGGATCCGGGCGCCGCCGCCCGGATCGCCGCGCTGCTTTCGAACCGATAACGCCGTCATGCTGCCGAAATTGCTCTTCATCTATATCCGTCCCACCTCGTTCATCCGAGAGGATATACGCGTGCTTGAAGAAGCGTACGAGGTGGTGCCGTTCGAGTTCTGGGGGGCGAAAAAGCCGGGCCTGTTTGCGTTTTTGGGGTTGTTTTTTAAACAATTCCTCTGGCTGCTCCGGGAGCTTCCCGGAGCGGTGGCCGTCTACGGCTGGTTTGTGGATTATCACATGGCGCTGCCGGTTGCAGCGGCCCGCTTTTTGGGGAAACCCGTACTGGCGGTGGTGGGGGGCTTCGATGCGGTATCCCTGCCTTCGTTGGGGCATGGCGTGGCGCTGAGCGGCTGGCGCCGCCGGATTGCCCGCATGGTGTATCGCCGGGTGGACGCCCTGCTTCCCGTGTCGTCGTCGCTGGTCCGGTCGAAGAACCGTTTTTCGGAGGGGCCGGAAGAACGGGAATACGGTTTCCGGATGCTTGCGCCGGATACGCCTGCCGCGATCCGCGTCGTTCCCACGGGCTACGATCCGGAGGCATGGCCTGCGGGACCCGGTGAGCGCGCTCCGGTGGTGGGAACGGTTGCGTTCATTGATGAGGGGCGGACCTTCGGGATAAAAGGAATCGATTTATTCTTCGACGCGGCCCGCCTGATGCCGGACGTCCGTTTTCGGGT
>LXNI01000140.1_pt1 | contig 88138 bp, 68 predicted proteins | sample 809091 | NCBI WGS metagenome assembly LXNI01 (sample SAMN04870527, study PRJNA318959) | sponge metagenome | biome: 01000161; feature: marine sponge reef; material: water | host: Sarcotragus foetidus | place: Greece: Milos, Mediterranean Sea | collected 2013-05-29 | depth 5-7 m | reverse complement strand
CGACGTGGCGACACCACCTGTAAAGACACCCGGACCATTGCCTGAAAGAATGCCGGACATGATTTCCGCGATCATGGCGAATCCATAGCCCTTATGGCTGCCGTTTTCACGTGTACCACCAAACGGCAGCATGTGAAATTTGCCGTAATCGGGTGTATCCACCGCATCCATGATGGGTGTACCATCAAGATCACAAATCCACCCAGGTTCGAGTTTTGAGCCGATCCTACGTGTGAGTCCAAGTTTGTTAGCGGCGACCTGTGTTGTCGCAACATCGAATACAAAAGGCGGCATTTCGTTCGCAGGCGCTGCCCACGCGATAGGATGTGTGCCGAAAGCAGGTTCGGAGCCATACGTGGGTACCATGATGCCGCCACCCGCTGACACCATACAGACCCCGATCATGTCCTGCTCGATGGCTTGCATGGGATAGTATGCCAGCATGCCAACATGGCCACAGCGTTGTACACCCACGGCACCCATGCCATACCGTTCGGCCTTCTCGATTGCCATGTCCATAGCCTTCGGACCGACATGAAGACCGATCGCGAAGTCAGCGTCCAGGGTTGCGCTAACTGGTGACTCACGTAGGACGCGAACGTTTGGTGTTGGATTGAGACGACCATCCGCATACATTTCGACGTAACGTCGGACCATATTTGAAACACCGTGGCTTTCGCAACCACGCAGATCAGCGACGATCAATACGTCTGCTGCTAGTTTCGCGTCAGTAGATGACACCCCCATCGCTTCGAAAAGAGCAACCATCCCGGCTCTCGCGACAGATTCTGACACGAGAACTTGCTCTTCTTCCGGCACCAAGAAATGTTTAAGCAAGGTTCTTCCTCAATGGACTAATAGAAACTTTGTTAGCTCTAGCGCTCAAATACTGGATCAGAAAGCTCTGGCGGTCGAAAAAGTCATGCACAACCGAAACGATCGTAGATTCATCCTTCGAAAATCGGATCTCAAGGAAAGCGACTTCTTTGTATGAAATTCAGTTATGCGTCGTGTTGTATTCGCTTGAACTTTTGAAGCGAATGGCAGTCAAGCGGCACGAGTCCACGATTCGCGCCTCCACTGTAAACGACTTCCGCGACATACAGGTCGCCCTTTGAGTCGGCCCAAATGCCATGCGGCGCAAAGAAATTACCAGGTTGTACTGGGTCGCTCTCGCCAAAGCGATGGATTAACGTGCCGTCAAGATCCATGAGACAGACACTCGCGTGTGGCGTATGCGGCAGAACTTCGGTATTGGGGGGCTTGCCAGCGATTTCACCAAGTTCAGCAACATGAAGAATCCCAGCTTTGTCGATGAACAAATCGTCCGGTCTCGTCACATGATCCCATGTTGCCACATGACCACCATGGTGGTTGAATACTTGAATTCGTGAGTTCTCGCGGTCGGCGACATATATTCGGTCATCGGAATCGATAGCGATTGCATGGGGCAAGTTGAACTCACCGGGTCCGTCGCCTGGTTCTCCCCATGAAAACAGGTACTCACCAGAATTCGAGAATTTATGAACTCTCGCGTTACCGTAGCCGTCTGCGACAAACAGGTCTCCCGACCTATCCAGCGCGACATTTGTCACGCGATTGAAAGGACCACCGCCGTACTGAACGGGTGACTTGCCTGGGATAAAGCCTGTGTCGCTCGCTTTGTTCTTCTCGCCTAAAGTCTGCTTCAGATGACCGTCGGTGCTGAAGATCCGCACGGTATGGTCAAAGTTATCAGCCGCAAATACGGTATCGTCTGGCCCGATATATAGACCGTGAGGGTTTGTAAAAACACCTTCGCCCCAAGCATCAAGGAAGTTTCCGTCCGAATCGAACACGATCATGGGGTGTTCGCCACGGTTAAACGCATAGACGCGGTCTTCGGAGTCGGTTGCTACCCCCGCGACCTCAACGAAACTCCATCCCTCTGGCAGCTTTTCCCAGTTTCGAATTACCTCGAATTCAATTCTCGCCATCAGGATCGCTTCTTTTTCAAGTTCTTGAGTGCTCTTTTTAACCAGTGAGTTCGTCGACTTTTTCGGGGGTCCGTGCGATACTCGCTTTACCATCTTTGACGATGATCGGGCGTTGCATCAGTTTTGGGTGTGCGCTGAGCAATTCAATGACCGCATCTTTCGTCACGTAATCTTTGGCGTTTAACCCAAGTTCGCGAAAGTTCTGGTCTTTACGAACCAAATCTTCCAACGGATCCTGAAGCATGTCGACGATGTCGCCAAGTTCTGAAGCCGAGAGCTCGGACTCGAGGTACTTGACGAGCTGGTAGTCGCTCCCCTTCTCGTCCAATTGCGCGACAGCGTTACGGCACTTGCTACAGTTTTGATTGAAGTAAATCTTCATGGATACTAGAGCTCAACTGGTGTTTTGGAGACGGACGAAATATAGTACTGACCGGACGATGACCGTCTCTGCCTTACATAGCTTCCTTTCCGAGTTGCGTTCGACTCAAGTCTGAACATAGATTTGCGGCGCCTTCTGTACACATGCGTTTGAATTCAAGGACCGCTTTTGCTCGCCAAGCGATAGGCAACGACGTGGTCTCCGCGTCCAAATCCGCGGGTGAGATTTCCACCTGCCGTTACTACGACATAGTCCATACCTTCATAGCGATATCCCATCGGTGTTGAATGTGCACCGGCTGGTAGATCCTGAGCCCACAACTCTGCACCATTGGCACCATCAAGTGCGCGAAGCTTGTTGTCACTCTCGGAGGCGTAAAACACCACACCGCCTTCTGTGACGATAGGACCGCCGGTAGTAATGTATCCCCATTGGGCCGCTCTTTCACCGACATCGACCCAATTTATTGAGCCGGCTGGTTGTTCCCAGACCACCTCACCGAGATCAAGATCCACCGCGACAAGTGTTGACCATGGACCTTTCAGGCATGGAAGATATTCGTAAAGTAGATCGAAACGCGCCATCCCGTACGGTGTGTCTTCCTGCTCAGTGTGCTGTGCAGGAGCGCCATTGAGAGTGCCTAAACGTTCGGCTTCGTGAAATTGTTGACGAGGAATCAACTTAACGACGGTAGGCCAACGATTGACGATCAGGTACCCGATACGCGCCTTTCTGTTGTATGCCATTGAACCCCAATTGGTTCCTCCCGCGTTACCAGGATAAACGAGCGTACCTTCGAGACTAGGCGGCGTGAAAATCCCGTCGTAGCGAATCCCGTCGAGAAACTGTTCACAGGCTTTGCGTTGCGTTGGCGTGAAATTCCAAAGTTCTAACGGCTGAGCATAAGTGGGGTGGAGTTTCAGCTTCGGGAAGGGTTGGGTCTTTGCAGCTTGTTCACCGGGTACGTCACTTTGTGGTACTTCTCGTTCCTCGACTGGATGAAGCGGTTCACCGGTTTCACGGTCGAGCACGAAAACGAAACCCGTCTTTGAAGCTTGTGCAACAGCGGGGCGTTTCACACCGTCCGATGAAGTATGCTCAAATAGAAGAGGCTGAGCGGCTAGATCGTAGTCCCATAAGTCATGACGGACTGTCTGATAGCCCCAGATAAATGCCCCAGTAGACGCCCGTAGCGCGACGAGAGAGTTTGCGAACGCGTTATCCCCCAACCGCATGCCACCGTAGAAATCTGGTGAAGGGGATGTTGTTGGTAAGAACACCAAGTCACGCTCACTATCCGCCGACATCACGCTCCACACGTTTGCGCCGCCCGTCCGATTTCGTCGTAGATTCGACCAAGTAGCGCTTCCTGGATGACTTCCAGATCGGGGAATCGGATCCCACAACCACGCGAGTGATCCATCTCGAGCATCAAATGCTCGAATCAATCCGGATTCAAGATTCGCAGCGCCGTTATCGCCAATCGCGGAACCAACAATGACGAGTTCTCCGACGACAATCGGAGGCGAAGTAACGGAGTAGTCCCACTTTCGGTAGCGTCGTATTCCTTTCGACAAGTCAACAACGCCAGCTTTGCCAAAGTCACGACACGGTTTGCCAGTTTCTGCATCTAGAGCTATTAATCGCGCATCGAGCGTTCCGGCAAAGACGCGCACGCGACAATGAACCGATTCCTCTTTGGGATCAACCCATACAGCTACACCACGGGAGGTAAACATCTCGCTATAGGACTTCGAGAAATCTACGTTTGGATCAAACGTCCAGAATTCCTCCCCGGATGCAGGATCTAATGCGATAACCCGATTGAATCCCGTCGAAAAAATCAGCTTGTCATGGATTAAGACCGGAGTGGCACGAAATCTCGAAGGGTCCCCGTCATACTCAGAGCCATCAGAAGCGTCTCCCGTCCTGTAGGTCCAAACTTGGGAGAGCTGCTTAACGTTGTCCGGCGTTATCGATGAGGGCGCGGCATAACGATCGCCTTGTGGTGAGCCTCCGTAATGTGTCCAGCCTTCCGTCCCTTTCACTGATAAAACAAACAAGAGGACAAGACAGATAGAAACCGGTTTTCTGTAAAGACTAATTGAGATTGAGAAATATCTGGAGAACATATCGCCATTATCGACAGGTTGTTTAAGTGCCACAGTATATGAACTTGCGAGTACGCAGTAACACCTAAGGAACTTCATATTTTCACACAGCACTGACGACAGAAGACCTCCCCGTGGTGAAAATCTAGGAGATCGAGCCAGTCGAAAGTTTGCACCATGACCGCAACACGGTCGCGAAGATTTAATCAACTAGGGTGCACACACGGATGTGAGAATTTCGGTTGCTAAGATTAAAAGTGAAATCGTCAGATTCGTCGTTATAGCAATCTACAAGACTAGCGACGATCGTTCTCCATTTCTATTGGAAAATCTAATTCAAAAAGAAAGCAACGAAATACCTTCGGCCGAGGAGTTACTTACCGAGATTGGTGGATTCAAAACCACAATTCCCCTTGATCCCGTACTACCGAGCGACGAATCTGATGAGAATGAACTCTGGATTAGACGACGAGCCGTATTGACGAGAGCGATTTTTGAGAAATACCCTGAGCATGAAGCGGCGTTAACTTGCATCCATGAATATTGGATGTTGATGGAGATGCAGCCGCATCTATTCCTTTCCGTCGACGATAAATTAGATGATCCGTCGTTCGGCGTTACAGGTAAATACAGACGCTATAACTTTCGAGATCCAAATGATAGAAAAGACTGGGACGAAGCCAGAAAGTTGATCTCAAGTAGAAAAAGTCTCACGATCGAGAGAGTCTTAGAGGAGCACCCACAACTGGCGATCGCAGATTGGGCATACGACTCGATCATTGAAGAGATAAGAACCAAGATCTTGGACTTTGACGCGGCGAAGGGGAAATCAGACGAACTCGTAAGCAACGTAAGCGAACTTTTCGCAGCTATAAAGCGCCTATTTACGTTTCGAGCATCAACGGAAACGCCAAAGCAAAGCGCATTGTTTCCGAATTATTGGCAGATCAGTTTGTACATTGCCGAAGAAGCCCTACTCGAGGCGGTCGACGCGCTGGCGTATGCTGGCGTGCGTGAGCAAAGGAGATTCTTAAAGGAGGCTGAAAATTTGCTACCCAATAATAAAAGAGTATTAGAAGTACGAAAAAAGGTCGACGCAGTAGAGACGACATTCGTGTTGACGTTCACAGATTTGATTTCTGGGACACATGTTGATATTAGTGACTACCGTGGAAGTGTCGTGCTGATTGACTTTTGGGCGACTTGGTGTCAGCCTTGCCTGAATCAAATACCACAGTTGAATCGTCTTGTAGAAAAGTATCACGCTAGAGGTCTAAAGGTGATCGGAATCTCATGCGACATGCCTGATTTGATCAACGGAGAGAAGCGATATATTCGATCTTCGACTTTGAATGACGAACCGATTGAACTGGAAACATACGTTCGCGCGGCCGCAAAAAATCACGGTATGGATTGGCCTATCTGCGTCGATAAAGAACTAGCGGATCAATGGGGTGTGAAGAGTATCCCGACAGTATTCGCTGTGGATAGAGAGGGCGTCCTAAGATCCACGAACGTGGCGGGAACGCTCAGTTCGACCGTCGAGGAACTTCTCAGCGGATAACAAGAGTCAAGATGCCATGATTTAATGCTTAAATCTTAGGGTGGCATCCTTCTTGATTTGAACAAGCTAATTTGTGGATGCTAGTCTACACGACAATTTAACATAACGAGGTATCGGCTTGATGAAAACTGGTACGTTTGTAAGTGATATCCAATGATTACCCTCGTAAATACGCAAACAGACATTATTGACTAGCACGAAGTGTTGTTTAAGATCTTCACTTGATTTCCTATTAATTTAACCTCACCGAATCGCTCGCGACTCCTGATAATATAGAACAGTAAAACTAGAATCAAAATTAACTATTCTGGGGTTATGAGGCATAGTGATTGATTTATTAGGAAATCACGTCTTGTCAATTCTCCGGTTGGACGGCAGGGATAAAATATCTGGTTGATACGAAGAATCGGTTGAGGCGATGATAGATTTATATACATGGGGTACGCCAAATGGTCGGAAAGCGTCGATAGCTCTTGAAGAAATGGAATTGGATTACAACGTAATACCTATCAATATCGGGAAAGATGAGCAATTCTCCCCAGACTTTTTAAAGATCAGTCCCAATAACAAGATTCCCGCGATCGTCGACCATGAAACAGGAAGGTCGTTGATGGAATCCGGTGCGATTCTGTGGTACCTAGCACACAAGACGGGTAAATTCCTCGGTCAAGATTCTTACACGACGCTTGAGTGGCTAATGCTTCAGATGGGTGGTGTTGGCCCGATGCTTGGTCAGGTACATCACTTTCTGCGTTTCAATCAAGGTGTCGCGCCGTATGCGGAAGAACGATATCGAAGCGAAGGACATCGTTTATATGGTGTATTGGATAGGCGATTACAGGAGAGCGAATTTCTTGCGGGCGACTACTCGATTGCAGATATGGCAACCTGGCCATGGATTTCGCGATGGGAATGGCATGAAATCGCTTGGGACATCTACCCTTCCGTTAAGCGTTGGTATATCGAGATAGCTGAACGAGAGCAAGTGCGACGTGGGTATGAGATTCCGATAGCGACAAGCGGTATACCTATACCAGATTAAGTGGTCTAATCTAATCCGATACACGTTGAAACAGTCGCTAGAAAAACGCAGGGCTAAACTACGGAACGTATGCAATTAGAAGTTATCGTGCTTGCCGCGGGTCAAGGCACCCGTATGAAGTCGCGAATTCCGAAGGTACTCCATTCTGTAGGTGGTAAACCGATGTTGGAACGCGTGTTAGCGACGGTTTCTTTTCTTTTGCCGGCAAGAGTTCATGTCGTTACAAGCGATGATGACGAAGAAATCCAGTCAAGATTCAAGCAGTTTGATATCGATTGGGTATACCAAGAAGAACAGTTGGGAACCGGTCACGCAGTCCTGCAGGCACTACCCTTGTTGGAAGCCAATTCGCAGGCTCTAGTGGTATACGGTGACTGCCCGTTGGTTAAACCCGATACGCTTAAACGCTGTGTCGCGGAAAACCACGGCGGTATTGCGTTAATCACCGCAGTCGTACCTGACCCATTTGGACTAGGCAGGATCATCCGAGACACGACGGGTCAAGTCGAAGCGATCGTTGAACAGGCGGATATTTCGCCAGAACAGTGCGGCATCGACGAAATCAATACTGGGATTTTGAGTACGTCTGCCGAGTTACTGGGAGAGCATCTTCCGGAACTCAACGACAACAATGCACAAGGTGAGATTTATCTCACCGACCTGATTGCGGAAGCAGTTTCGCATGGTGTTTCAGTTAAAGCGGTCCAAGTCGACGACTATCGGGAGACCCTTGGTGTCAATGACCGCATGCAATTGGCCAAAGTTGAACGCGTATTTCAACAATGGCAAGCGGAAGCACTTATGAAACAGGGTGTGAGCATTGCGGACCCGAGCCGTGTCGATTGCCGAGGATCCGTGACAACGGGATTAGATTGCGTGTTGGACATCAATGTCCTTTTGGAAGGTGATATTGAACTTGGCGACAATGTAAGAATCGGGGCTAATTGCGTGCTGAGAAATGTGCAAATCGCGTCTGATACGGTTATTAATGAGAACTCGGTAATTGAAGATACGACGATAGGTCGTGCTTGCTCGGTTGGACCGTTTGCGCGAATCCGTCCTGGATCAGCGTTGGACGACAATGTGAGTATTGGAAATTTCGTTGAAGTCAAGAATTCGCGTCTAGCGGGCGGCGTTAAAGCCGGTCATTTGGCGTATCTCGGGGATGCGGAAATAGGCGCCGATACCAACATTGGCGCAGGAGCGATCACCTGTAATTTCGATGGAAAGAACAAGCACCGAACCATCATTGGAGACCACGTCTTCATTGGATCCAATAGTTCGCTTATCGCCCCCCTTACCATCGAATCTGGTGCAGCAGTCGCTGCCGGCTCGTCGATTAGCCGAAATGTAAATTCGGATGCATTGGTGATCGAACGCGCGGATCAACGCAACATCAAAGGCGGGGGAACCCGGTTCCGAAGGCGATAAGCGGCGATGTGCGGCATTGTCGGCGCTACGACTCAGCGCGAAGTTCTAGCCATTCTCATGGAAGGTTTACGGCGACTCGAATATCGTGGGTATGACTCTGCGGGAGTCGCAGTTCAAGTGTCTGAACGTCGCGCCATTGATCGCGTTCGGCGCATGGGAAAAGTCAGTGATCTTCATGAAGCACTCGCCGCCCAGCCTGTTTCCGGGCGTACAGGTATAGCCCACACCCGATGGGCGACGCACGGCGAACCCAGTGAGGCGAACGCGCATCCTCATATGTCCAACGATTCGATTTGCGTGGTTCACAACGGCATCATCGAGAACCACGAATCATTGCGTGATGAGCTTGTTGCCGTGGGCTACAAGTTCGAATCGGACACGGATTCCGAGGTCATTGCGCACCTCGTACATCGCTACTACCAGGATACCCATGATCTAGCATCTGCAATGGTTGCAACGCGAGCTCGTCTTGAAGGCGCGTACGCTATCGCCGTCATTGCCAACGATGCCCCAAACGAAATCGTTGCAGTTCGCGGCGGATGTCCTTTGGTTGTTGGGTTAGGTCTTGGTGAGCACTTTGTCGCGTCGGATGTTGTAGCACTACGTCCAGTCACGGATCGATTCATCTTCTTGCATGAAGGCGACATGGTGCGGATTTCATCGGATTCGTTAACGATTTTTGATGAGCATGACGAACCTGTCGAACGAGAGCCAGAAACCGTTCGTATGCATGCCGATGAGATGGAGAAAGGTGCATACCGACATTTCATGGAGAAGGAGATCCATGAACAACCCCGCGTGATACGAAACACGCTTGAAGGTCGGATTGGAAGTGATCGCATTCTCGAAGATGCGTTCGGAATTCGAGCTCGATCCATGCTGGACGACACTCAAGCTGTGACAATCGTTGGGTGTGGTACGAGTTATTACGCCGCGTGCATTGCGAAGTACTGGATTGAGGACATCGCTCAGATCCCGTGTTACGCGGAGATTGCGTCCGAATTTCGCTACCGAAATCTGGTTGTACCGCCAAACAGCTTGTTCGTGTCATTGTCGCAGTCGGGAGAGACGGCGGACACGATTGCGGCCTTGCGCGTGGCGAAAGAACGCGGGTTCAAGCACACCGTGGTCATCTCTAACGTGCTAAACAGCACGCTGACGCGCGAAAGTGAACTCCCAATCATGATGAATGCGGGCGTAGAAGTGAGTGTCGTATCGACCAAAGCGTTTACCGCAATGTTGGCAGACCTGCTTTTACTTGCGGTGTTGCTAGGACGTCGCGCGGGGTTATCAGGCGAGCGGGAAGCAGAAATCGTTCGAGAACTCCATGGGCTGGATCGAGTCGTCTATCGGACGCTGGGGTTGGACCGCCAATTACGACAACTGGCGGAAGAGTTCATGCATAAGCACCACGCGCTCTTCTTAGGTCGTGGCTCGCAATACCCAATCGCGCGTGAAGGCGCATTGAAGTTAAAGGAAATTTCATATATTCACGCCGAAGGCTATGCGACTGGTGAGTTGAAACACGGCCCATTGGCATTAGTGGATGCGGATATGCCAGTCGTTGCGGTGGCCCCGAGCAATGAACTACTTGAAAAAGTGAAGTCAAACATTGAGGAAGTCAAAGCGCGTGGAGGGATGCTTTACGTGTTTGCGGACGCCGAGGCGGGATTCCAAACGAGTGACAATATGAAAGTCATCGAGGTACCGAAGGTTGATCCCCTACTGGCGCCAATTGTTTACGTTGTACCTCTGCAACTGCTAGCCTATCACGTGGCGGTTCAAAAAGGCACAGATGTAGATCAACCACGCAATCTAGCGAAATCGGTTACGGTGGAATAGGCGTTCGCGCCTTCATACCTTATAGTTTGTTCCGGTCGAACTAACACGTTCTTACGACTAGTTAGTACGGCTTGTACATATTTTTGATTGTTTATTGAAGGTCTAGCGAGAAAGACTAGAGCAGCATGCCGGCACCTGATACACACGAAGATTCATTGCTTTTGCGCGGTTTAAACGAACGCCAACGAGCCGCAGTAACGGCTGAGCCAGGAAACCAGTTAGTTATCGCCGGTGCCGGATCGGGCAAGACAAGGGTTCTCGTGCACCGCTTGGCATACCTGATTCAGCGCTACGGCTACAGTCCCTATGAATTAATGGCCGTCACGTTCACGAACAAAGCTGCTCGTGTCATGGCTGGACGTGTTGCCGAATTGCTAGGTATTGAGACACGAAACCTGTGGATTGGGACGTTCCATGGTCTTGCGAATCGCATGTTGCGCCGGGATCACGACTTAGCGCGCCTCCCCCGAGATTATCAGATTCTGCCATCCGATGATCAGCGGAGAGTCATTCGTGAACTCATGAAAACGCATCACATGGACGCGAAAGAGAATTCGCCGATTGAACTGGCCAATTGGATCAGCCGCGTCAAAGATGAAGGGAAGCGACCGCAACACCTTCAATTAGGCAGAAGCCCAGAGATGCGGCGACGAATCGATTTCTACAGCATCTACGAGACGTTCTGTCAAAAGAACGGGCTGGTTGATTTCGGTGAAATCCTACTGCGCTGCCATGAGATGCTGTTGGAGCACGAGGATCTACTTGGTTACTATCACGATCGCTTTGGCGCGCTGTTGGTAGACGAGTTTCAAGATACCAACGTCATCCAATACAACTGGATCCGATTGCTATCAGGTAAGAACGCCCATGTCATGGTCGTCGGCGATGACGACCAGTCTATTTACGGTTGGCGCGGCGCAGTGGTTCAGAACATCCGCAACTTTTCGGAGGACTTCGCGAATACAAACGTTGTGCGATTAGAACAAAACTATCGATCGACAGCGAACATTTTGAATGCGGCAAACAAGGTCATTGAAAACAACGATGACCGACTAGGCAAGACCCTATGGACGGACGCGGCCGCTGGCGAACCCATACATGTTTTCCCTTGCGACTATGGCGAGGAAGAAGCTAATTACGTGGTCGACCACTTGCAGAACTGGGTACGCGAGGATAGTTCACGTACGTACGAAAACGTGGCCGTTCTGTATCGAAGTCACTTCCAATCGCTTGCGATAGAGATTGCACTACAGGCGGAAGGGATCGCTTACACGATTCGCGGCGGCGCTCGCTTCTACGATCGCGCGGAGGTGCGTGATGCGCTGGCTTACATGCAGTTAGCGAATAACCGTGAAGCAGACGTAGCGTTCAATCGGGTGATGAACGTCCGTCCTCGAGGTATCGGGAACGCATCACAAGACCGGATTCGGGATTTCGCAGATCTACAAGGCTTGAGTCTATGGTCTGCGTCGGTGGAAGGAATCAAACAACGTGCGTTCCCTGATAGATTGGTCTCGAGATTAACCGATTTCATCGATGAAATCGATAAAGTCACGGCGAACTGTGAGGGCAAGAATCTCCTCGAAATCGCGGAAGTCTGTGTTTACAAATCGGCGTTGATGGATTACCACATGGAATCGGAACGCAACGAGCAACTCCGAGAGACGCGACGCGAAAACCTTCAAGAGTTCATTCGAAGCTGCGGTGTTTTTGAGGAGAAATTCCTGCGCGAAGATATGGGAGATGGTGAGAAAACTGTTCTTCAAACATTTCTCGATTCCGTAAGCCTTGACGCCGGGGATATTGATGAAGATTTGGGTCCAGCAGTGAGCCTGATGACTCTACACGCGGCTAAAGGACTCGAATTTCCGCTAGTTTTCATCGTAGGCATGACCGAAGGTCGCTTTCCACACCACTTAAATCTTGACGATCCCGTCCGTCTTTACGAAGAACGGCGGCTCGCATACGTTGGTTTTACACGAGCGATGGAGCAACTGCATCTGACGTACGCAAAGCGGGAGCGAGGTTTCAGCGACCGAATGGATGCGACCGGAGTCTCCAGGTTCGTTAAGGAGATTCCTTCCGAGTTCCTTCACATCACCCAGCAGCGTCGCATCGTTAGCCGTCGTCGTTTCTCTCGACATCTACGCGGAATCTGACGTACGACGACAAACTAATCATTCGCGTTTCTCGAAACGTTTTGCGACTCTGCGCAACAAAGGTCGTTTCCGAGGGATGTCAGAGCGGTATACGGACTGGTCATCTCTTATTGAATGAAGGCGACTTTTGAGCGCGAATGAAAACACCCAAATCGCCATTTGTGTCAATCCGATGGCGGGGAGGGATGTTAGGCGTTTAGCGGCACGCGCTTCAATGGTCACGCACGAAGCGAAAATGGATTGTGTCGCGCGTATCGCTGCGGGCGCGGATGCGGTCGGCGTTGACGAGATCTTGATCGTTCGAGAACCGTTTCGGATTGCGGAACGCGCGTTGGAGTGGATGTCTCTGAACGCGAATGTGACTCTGATCGATATCGAGCTGACACACGACATGGAGGACACCGAACGCGCAATTGCGGCGTTCTGTAACTATGGAGTCACGCATGTGGTCGCGTTGGGAGGGGATGGAACACACAGAATCATTGCGAAAGCGGCTCCTGACATCTTCCTCGTCCCTTTATCTACCGGTACGAACAACGTCTTCCCGCTAACGGTTGAAGCCACAATCGCAGGCGAAGTGGCTGCGCTCGGTGCGAAAGGGCTTCTCCCGCAAGACCGGTTATGTCGTCGTGCAAAGGTGGCAGAACTTGCGATTGACAGCCGTGTGCGCGATATTGGACTGATCGACGTAGTTCGCATTGAAGACGATTTCGTCGGCAACTTTCGTCCTTTTGACCCAACAAAATTGAGAGAAATGGTGTTGACGCGGGCTGAGCCGGATGCGATTGGTATGTCGCCTATCGGAGGACGAATAGAACCTGTCAGATCAGATGACGATTGTGGTCTTTACATTAAGTTCGGATCGGGATATCGCCGCCGGGTACCCGTCTCGCCGGGGTACTTTCGAGATGTGGATATTTCGGAAACCTGCAAGATATCGCTTGGTCGAAGTTGTGAATTCGAGTCAGCCGGTCTGATTGCCATCGACGGAGACCGGCTCCATCGAATCAAGGCAGGGGAGCGAGTCAGCGTTTCTGTCGATCGAAAAGGTCCATATGTTTACGATGTGTCTGCTTCGACTCAATACGCGGCGGAGCAAGGACTGTTCTAGCACCGAGTGTTCTAAATCCAGAGCGAACTCGACTTGGCGACGGAAAATCAGGTTGATAATGACACGCTTTCTTGTGTGCAGCGAAGGTGACTCTATGCTCAGGACACTAATGATTAGCGTCGTTACGGTAGCGTTACTTGCCGCATGTGGTGAAACCGAACAGACTTCGCCTCAAACAGCGCAAGCGACCGATGAAGTCGAGGCAGAGACATTCGAATGGAAGCTCGTCATGTCGTGGGCGAAGAATTTGCCCGGTCTCGCAACTTCAGCTGAACGTCTCGCGCAAAACATCGCGGAGATGTCCAATAATCGCTTGACCATCAAAGTGTACGGTGCAGGCGAGTACGTGCCCGCCTTTCAAGTATTCGACGCCGTTTCAAGTGGCACCGCGGAAATGGGTCATAGTGCGGCTTATTACTGGCGCGGTAAAGCCCCGATTCTCGCAGTGTTCGGCACCGTTCCCTACGGTATGACCGCGCAAGAGACCAACAGCTGGCTCCACTATGGTGGGGGTTTAGAACTATGGCGTGAGGCATACGAACCATTCAATCTGATCCCGTTTCCCGCGGGGAATTCGGGGGTCCAAATGGCGGGTTGGTTCAACAAGGAAATCAACAGTTTGGAGGACATACAGGGATTGAAAATGCGTATCCCGGGACTAGGCGGGGACGTATTTCAAAGAGCAGGAGGCGTCGCAGTCCAACTTCCAGGTAATGAGTTGTTTACCTCGCTCCAGACAGGCGTCATCGATGCGACGGAGTGGGTTGGTCCTTACAACGATCTAGCCTTTGGTCTACATGACATCGCGACTTACTACTACTATCCTGGTTGGCAAGAGCCGAACGCCGTACTCGAGCTGATGGTCAACAAGACCGCATACGAATCGTTACCGGCGGACCTACAAAAGATCGTTGAGGTTGCGGCTCGGGCTTCGAATCAGGATACGTTGGATGAGTACACCGCGCGCAACATGTCGAGCTTGCGCACCATGATGGCGGAGCACGGCGTGCAATTGCGCAGACTACCGCCAGACGTGTTGTCGGCCTATCGAGAATACGCGCACGAAGTGCTTGACGAACTCGCGGGCGAGGACGAGCTAGCTGCGCGTGTTGTCGCCTCGTACAAGGATTTCCAGGCGACGGTGAGCGAGTGGCATGCCATCGCAGAGGAAGCCTATTTTGAAGTCAGGCGAGCAAACGACAGTTCGTAGCAGTTCGCCGTCCAAACTGAACTCAACTTGATCAAATCATGTTCAATCGCGTTTTAATCGCAAATCGAGGCGAAATCGCCATCCGCATCGTGCGTGCGGCGGAGAGTCTGGGAGTTGAAAGCGTTGCGGTTTACCCGAACGCGGACCAAGACTCTCTTCATACTCAATTTGCTACCAAGAGCCAAGTCCTGACTTCACAACCGGGGATATCGCCGGTTTCGGAATATTTGGATATGGAGCAACTCATTCGTGTCGCAACGGAGACTGGGTGTGATTGCGTCCATCCAGGTTATGGCTTTCTGGCGGAACACGCAAGCTTTGCAGAACGCTGTACGGCCGCGGGGATCACCTTTATTGGACCAACCGCCGATGTGTTGCGAGTTTTCGGCGACAAGGTTGCGGCAAGGGATTTAGCAGAGAAATTAGGAATCCCCGTCGTACCAGGCAGCGATCGAGCCACAACAAGCGAGGAAGCCGCTGCTACGGTTGCATCAGGTGTCGGTTACCCGGTGATGCTGAAGGCTGCTGCGGGAGGCGGCGGCAGAGGGATGCGGGTTGTTGAGTCCGAAGAAGAGCTGCGGCAAGTATTCGCGAGATGCAGCGGCGAAGCGGAATCGGCATTCGGTGATGGCTCAATTTTCGTTGAGAAACTGATTAGCAATCCACGTCACATTGAAGTGCAGATCCTTGCCGACAACCATGGCGAGGTTGTTCACTTGTTTGAACGTGATTGTTCCGTTCAGTTGCGCCATCAGAAAGTCATGGAATTCGCGCCTGCGCCGAATCTTGACCCTATGCTGCGTCGCACGATCTTGAATCATGCGACGAAGATCTGCAAAGAGGCGGGTTATGCGAATGCTGGCACGGTTGAGTTTTTAGTGGATGTTGAAAGAGGCGAATGCTTCTTTATTGAATGCAATCCACGCATTCAAGTTGAGCACACCGTCACCGAACAGATCACCGGCATTGATCTCGTTGAAGCTCAATTCCGAATTGCAGCTGGTGAGTCTCTATCTTCACTTGGAATCTCAAGTCAGGATTCAATCAAGGCAATAAGCGGATTCAGTATTCAAGCTCGCGTCACCGCGACGACTGCCGGCAAGATCACGGGATATCGAGAGCCGACCGGACCCGGAATACGTGTCGACAGTTATGGCTATATCGGTTATGACGTCAGTGCCCAGTTCGATCCCTTGTTGGCGAAAGTCGTTGCGACAACAAACAGGGACTTCGCGGCTACGCTTGCACACACGCAACGAGCATTAAAGGAATTCCAAATAAGCGGTGTGAAAACCAACCTTGAACCGTTGATCGCAATCTGCGACCACGCTCAGGTCAAAGAAGGCGATGCACGGACGACGCTGCTAAGCGTTCAGCCGGAATTAATGAAGGTGGATGGTTCGCGCGATGACGGCGTCATTGGATTCCTAGAGCGGTCGAATAGAGCTCAACCGCCCGAGTCAAAAAGCGATGAGGCAACGGCGCGATCCGATGCCCCAATTCGTTCACCGTTACAGGTCGGCGAAGGAGATATCGCGATCACGAGTCCCCTGGAGAGTACGTTGGTCGAATGGTCAGTCGCTGAAGGGGATTTAGTCAAAGCCGGCGACGCGATCCTTGTGGTCAATGCGATGAAGATGGAAACTGTCATCTCCGCGCCGAAATCAGGTCGTGTCAACACCATCCATTCATTGAAAACCGGCGATTTGTTGAGTGCCAACGAGATCGTAGCCGCGTTGGGGCCGCTCGATGTCAGCGAATCATCCATTCAAGAAGCTCGTCCTGAGTCTAGCGATTGGCAATCCACACTTGATCAAGTGGCTACTTTGCAGGCGTTGGCGAAGGAACGTCTTGCGGTTGGCTCGCAAGAACCGGGTGTCGTTAGGCAACGAGATCGCAACAAACTAACCTGCCGAGAACGTATTGAACTCCTGCTTGACGCGGATTCGTTTCACGAAGTCGGCTCAGTCACGGGGTTTGCCTCCTACGATGAAGAAGGCAATATCCTTGCTTTTACGCCAGCAAATCATGTGGGTGGCTGGGGCAGCATTGAACAACGCACAGCGATCGTTTGCGCGGACGACTTTACGTCTCGTGGTGGACATGCGGATGGCGCGATCGGAGCAAAGAGTTCTCACCTTGATCGTCTCTCAATTGAGATGCGCGTACCGTCGGTCCGATTACTCGACGGTTCATCGGGAGGCGGTAGTGTCGCCGCAATGGTGCCACAGCAAAAGCAAGAAGGCGAAAGTTCGGCAAAAGAAAGCTCGGGCGCTATTAAGTCCGGCAGACCTCGCGTCGCGGGTGGTGGTGGCTCGTTCCTACCCGGTCATTTGGGTAGTGCGATGTATACGCAACAGTTAGCGACGGTACCCGTCGTCAACATGCTTCTAGGCAGCGTCGTAGGCATCGGCGCGGCGAAAGCGGTACTCGGCCACTTCTCGGTGATGGTACGCGATATTGCACAGCTGTTCGTCGCTGGTCCTCCCGTAGTGAAACACGCTATGGGATACGACATCACGAAAGAAGAACTGGGCGATTGGCGCGTCCACTGTAAGAACGGTTCCGTCGACAACTTGGCTGAGAGCGAAGAAGACGCGGCCACAATGGTGCGTCGATTCCTGTCGTATCTGCCATCAAGCGTTTACGAATCGCCGCCGATAGCGTCGAGTAGCGACCCAGATATGCGTCGGGAAGATGAATTGCTTTCGATCATCCCGCGTAAACGTACCACGACCTTCGACATTCGCCGCACCATCGATTTGATGGTGGATAAGGACTCTTTCTTCGAAATCGGCGGCTTGTGGGGAACTGACCAGGTAACGGGATTCGCTCGATTCGCTGGACGCCCTGTTGGTGTGATTGCATCGGATAGCCAGCACGTAAATGGCGGTGCGTTAACTGCGGATGGTTGCCGGAAATTGACTCGGCACTTGGACCTATGTGACCTATTCCATATGCCGGTATTGAATCTTGTCGATAACCCCGGATTCGCAGTTGGTTTAGAGCACGAGATCGCTGGCACCATTCGAGCGGGCGGCGAATGGATGGTGGCGTTTTCACAAGTTAAAGTACCAATCTTTACAGTTGTCATGCGGCGGAGTTTTGGTGTGGCTGGTAACAACTACGCAACCCCACGCTCCTCACCCTCAATGCGAGTCGCCTGGCCGGCGGCGGATGCTGGTGGGATTCCGCCCGAAGGTGGCATCGAAGCAGCGTATCGTCGTCAACTTGCTGAAGCAGATGATCCAGAGGCATTGCGTGCCGAACTTAACGCACGCATCGAAAGTGCTCGCGGTCCTCTAGGTCCCCTTTCGAAGTTTCAGATTGAGGAAATGATCGATCCGCGCGATACGCGTCGTTACGTATGTGAATGGGTCCGGCTCGCTTATCGGCTAGTTTCGTTGCCCGATCAGTTGCACTCGCGAGCGTTGCAGTTCCGACCGTAGTTACGTCACAGATATCCCAGTCGCGAATCGTGGCTGGGATCGGAGGAAAGACTTGGATTTTGAAACCTACAAGAGCTATGGCTTGCACAAACCGCCACCACGGGAGGTTAATGGTCGTTCTTCCGACGAAATCGCCAAGTCTGCGGTAGCTCCTGAGGACAGCCAGTACAACCCGTGTGCGGAGGCTTTTCCAGCTAGCGAAGTTCCCGTTGGCGAGTTCACCCGGATTCGTGATTGGGCGGAGTCAAAGGTCTATTCCGGTACGACCCGGACGATCTCGATCTATCAGTCCGTAAGTGTCGCAAATTCGACAACACCGCCGGTATTCGTGTATTTCAACGATGGCGACTTTTACCTGTGGCGTGAAGGCGCAGCGCGGGCGACTCGGGTATTTGATTCGATGACAGCAAACGACGAACTGCCTCCGCTAATTGCAGTATTCGTCAATCCAGGACAATCGGAGAGCGAACCGGCTCAACGCAGTATCGAATACGACACCGTCTCGGATCGGCATGTGACTTTTATCGACATGGAAATCGTACCTTTAGTCGAGTTTATCACCGGCAAAACGCTTGCCAGTGATCCCTCAAAACGGTTGATCTGTGGTATCTCGAGTGGTGGAATCTGTGCATTTACGGCGGCATGGCATTCGCCGACCAGCTTCGGTCGCGTATTAAGTCACTGCGGCTCGTTCGTAAATCTTCGTGGCGGCCATAACTACCCATCGATGATTAGACGAACTCCCCGAAAACCAATTCGAGTCTTCCTACAGAGTGGTCGCCGTGACGCAGACATCGTGCCAGGTAGTTGGCCTATCGCCAATCAAGATGTGGCTTCGGCCCTTGACTACGCGGGATACGACTATCGCTTCGAGTTTGGCGAAGGTGGACACAGCTTGCGACACGGCGGCGCGATCTTTGCGGATTCGCTCAGATGGCTGTTTCGTGCTTAGTCAGTCTGGGTGTGACACTTGAATCTAAGGCTGATATCAGTACAAACTAGGCATTGAAAATCAGACTGGTTTCAATTCGCGTGCTGTGCGATTTGGTCGACAATTGCTTCTAAATCGACCGCTCCATCACGGTTGGTTTGAACCGCGATAGTTAGTTGCTCATCCAGGTAATGTCGTACGTGCGCGCGATAACCCATCCAGAGTCCGCCGTGCTCCACTACATTCCCAGAATGGGCCACGAACAATCCAAATCCGTAGTGCCAATCCGGCGATTCAGGATTTTGCCAACCGGAGTTCTTCATGGTTTCGAAGGACGAGGGGCTCACAATTTCACCGCGTGTGAGCGCACGATAGAACTCCACTAACATGGTGGGAGTCGTGATCAGACCGCCCCCTGTCCACTCTGAAGTAGGATCGGACTTCATGGTGCCATCTTCCCGTAGGTTCCGTGCGCCACGAGAGTAACCTGGCGCAACATCAGTTAGGACAGATTCGTTCTGAGGTTGTACATGTCGTAGCTCTTGTGGTTCGAGGATTCGTTCCTGCAGTAGCTCGTAGAAATCTCGATCGGTGGCCGCTTCGATGATCTTTCCTAAGACTAGATAGCCGGAGTCGGAGTATGCAAATCCCTCGCCTACAGGATATAACGGTTTCTTGTTTGCGACCATGTCGATTAGTTCATCCGGCGTGAACTTGATTCCACCACGACGCAGTACGCGCCAAATGGAGAGCACCATATACCGAGTTGTTCCAGGGTAGTCGCTTAAACCGGAGCTGTGCGAAAGGAGATGCCGGACACGGATCTCTTGGTTGTTTGGCAGTTCCGCAAACCAAGGCTCGTTACTTACCCACTTCGACGCGAAGTCATCGAGAGAGAGGGAGCCATCTTCGACGAGGAGCATAACCAGGGTTGAGACAAAACTCTTCCCCGTGCTACCGCCAGGCATGCCGATTTCGTGATCCAATGGGATGTTGTTTTCAACATCAGCGAGACCTGTCGCAGATTGAATGAGCGTCCCATCCGCTAAGAGAACTGCCGCGCGTAGGCCAGGCATTTCATTTTCAATCTGAATTGGTTCGAGAAGCTCTGTAAGCGTATCTTGATTCAAAGCAGCGGCGTTATTTAGACCGAGGATTAGCGCGACAAAGAGAATGAAATGGCGGACGAGCGACGTGTCTGCGAAGCTATAAGGAGTGAACTGAAGCAACGGTGTAACAAACCTTCGTAGGAATCATGTGGTTTCCACTGTGGTTATACGGATTGCTTGCTGTATTCTCGCCCGAAGTAGCGTGCGAGCAACAATCGCGGTCAACGCCGAGTATCTAAAACGAACGACTTATCCTTCGGCGGAATTAGGTACTCGGTTCTAATAGCTAAGCGTAATCCACCCCGTTAGCGGCTTGGCACGAAATTGTTTGAAGTCACGCAGTCAATTCATCGAACGATATTGCTCGGAGTGCTTCTCGGTTCCTTGATTGGCGGCGCAAGTAACCTACGAGCGACCTGCCCAGAACTTGCTATGGATACCAGCCAAACAATCAGCTCAGCGAAGATCGTACGCGCGGTCGAACGAAAGCAACTCACCGAACTCGAATCAGGACCAACGTACAAAATCTATGACGCAGGCATAAAACGCTACAGTAAGTTAACTGCTCTCGTGCAATCGAGCAAGACGCCGATTTCGTTAGGCGCAGAAATGAGACCATATATGGATACACAACGTTTCTGGTCGTTTGTACGGAGCAACGTCTTGAGCATTCAAGAAGATTCGCCGCAGGAGATCTATGTCTACAACTGGCAAGGTAAAGCTCAGGGGAAGATGATCTTTGATGTTGGTGTTCCCATCCTTGACGAGCAGACTTCGACGCTGCTACCAAATTGGCTTGAGGTCAAGAGATATCCGCCCATGAAATTCGCGAGTCTCATATACGTAGGACCCTTTCCACATCAGGAAGGGAGCGGTTGGGCGCGCATCCGTTGGGAAGATCGTGCACGAGAAAAGGGATGCGTATACGACGAGCGTCTTTACCGTGAGCTCTACCACAAATACGAATATGAGAACAACCAACACATTACCGAAATTCAGATCAGTATTGAGTAACTGATGAGCCGGTCAGAGCGTCAGGCACTGACGGTTGTTCGATTTTTATCGATATATTGCCGTCCGTTCTGGTCAGGCTAGGCAGATTTAATGCTGAACTATCGTCCTAGGTGCTGCGAATAGAATCGAAAGCGCGTGTTGCATCGACGCGCCGAGAGCACAAGCGTTTAAGGGGAAACAGGAGCGAAGGATGAAAGTGACGAGTGGCGTTGGTGGATGGCCGGCAGGCGTTGGTGAGCAAGCAAAGGCGGCTGAAGCTGCTGGTTACGACATCATCGGATGTGGAGAGTTATCGCATGATTCGATAGTCACGATGACCCTTGCGGCGGCAGCAACGGTAAAGATCGGCATTCAGACATCTGTGACGATCGCGTTTCCTCGTAGCCCGTTCGTTCTGGCGATGCAGAGCTGGGATATACAGCAACTATCCAACGGTCGGTTCACGATCGGTTTAGGCAGTCAGGTGAAGGGTCATAACGTCCGACGATTTGGCGGCACATGGTCGCCACCTGGTCCACGAATGCGTGAGTACATCCAAATGATGCGGGCAGTTTGGGACTCGTGGCAAAACGGCACACAACCGGAGTTTCTGGGTAAGCACTACACCTACACGTTAATGACACCGAACTTCAACCCGGGTCCGTTAGATTGTGGTTTACCCAAAATCGGCCTGGCGATGGTCGGACCAGTCATGGCACGTGTCGCAGGTGAGGTTGCGGATGTGATCATGCCTCATGGCGGCATCATGTCAGACCGGTATATGAGAGAAGTGCTGCTCCCCGAAGTACGTGCTGGCTTGCTGAAAACCGGCCGATCGTGGGACGACATTGAAATAAACGCAAGTGGCTATCTGATTATGGGTGAAAATGACAGCGAGATTGAGCAGAGCATTGAAGCCATGCGTCGTCCCTTATCTTTCTATGGCTCGACTCGAACCTACCATAAGGTTTTGGCGCTTCACGGTCTTGAGGAATTAGGGTTGAAGCTTCACGCATTGTCATTGAACGGAAAGTGGGAGGAAATGCGTGAGACGGTACAACCCGAGGATATCCTGAAGTTAGCGCAGACAAGCACCTACGAGGGTTATCCCGATTTCTTGCGGGAACACCGGGAATACGCTTCTACAACCGGGTTATCTATGCCAAGAAGCACACCCGAAGAGCGCGAGCGCTACCGCACCATCATGCACGAGATTCAAAACGTTGAAAGCGAACGAGCACCTCGAGGACTTGAGCTTTAGCTCGATCATAGCGACGGTAGCCAGGTCGCGAGTGCTGGGAATATGACGAGAATCCCAATGAGGATGAGTTGAAGTACGATAAATGGCGCGACGCCTTTGTAGATGGCGATGGTTTCGACGGCAGGTGGCGTGACACCGCGTAGATAGAACAACGCGAAACCGAAAGGTGGTGTGAGAAACGAGGTTTGCAGGTTAATCGCGATCAATACACCTAGCCAAATGGGATCGATTCCCATGGCTAGCAGCGCTGGACCAACAATCGGGATCACAATGTAGGTGATTTCGACAAAGTCCAATACGAACCCGAGTAAAAAAATCACCAACATCACGATACCGACGGCAAGCAAAGGCGCGTGTTCGATGTGCGCGAACCAACCTGAAACCAGTTCATCGCCACCATATCCACGAAACACTAGCGAAAACACCGACGCACCAATCAGGATAAAGAACACCATTGCAGTCGTCGTGAGTGTGGAACGGCAGATTTCCTTCAGTGTTTCAATAGAAAGCGCCCGTTGGAGAGCAGCCATTAGAAGTGCACCACAAGCACCGACTCCGGCCGCTTCTGTAGGTGTCGCATAGCCAGCCAATATCGACCCAAGTACCGCGAAGATGAGCAGTATCGGAGGCGCTAAACTGGTAAGTAATTCGCCGAGGTCGAGTTCTTCATCGCTTCTCTTCGCCGGTGGCGCCGCCGACGTGTCGATCCGGCTACGCGCGAAGATGTAGGTTGCGTAAAGTGCTACCAGCGCCAACCCTGGGAGTAGCGACCCAACGAAAAGATCCTCGACCGATACTGTTTTGGGATTGAAGACCCCCAACGAAAGTTGAGCCTGTTGATATGCGTTTGAGAGGACATCGCCTAGAAGCACGAGTGCGATAGATGGAGGGATGATCTGACCGAGCGTTCCGGTGGCTGCGATCGTTCCCGTCGCGAAACTTGGTTGATAGTTCTGCTTCAACATGACGGGCAATGCGAGCAGACCCAAGGTCACAACGGTCGCGCCAACAATGCCCGTACTTGCTGCCATCAAAGCGCCAACTAACACCACCGCAATAGCCAAGCCACCTGGCGTTCGAGCCATAATGATGGAGAGGGCACGCAACAGCTTGTTTGCGATGTTGGTGCGTTCGAGCGTGACGCCCATCAAGATGAATAACGGCAGAGCGATGAGCACTGTGTTGGTCATGACACCGAAGATTCGGATAGGCATGAATCCAAGGTCCGCCAGATTGAACACGCCTGTTAACGCGCCAACGAGCGCGAATATGAGGGCAACGCCGGCGAGCGTCGGGGCGACAGCGTAGCCGGTGAGAATCATCAGGAATACCACTGCGAACATCAGCAGCGGTAGCCACTCAATCAATTGCTTGGCGAGGCTCGATTAACGATCGTGCGATTTCGCACAAAGACTGCAAGATAAGTAACGTCGCGGACAACGGAATAAGCGATTTGAGTAGGTAAATACCGGGGATACCACCAACCTCGGGTGAACTTTCCTGAACACGCCAGGAAGCGATTACGTAGTCCCAGCTATATACGATCAGGAGAACCGCAAACGGGATCAGAAAGAACGCGTGACCGCAAAGATTGATCAACCGCTTGATGTTGGGTCGCAATCGCGTGTAAACGATATCAACACGAACGTGACTACCGGTCTGCAAGGCGTACGCCAAGCCAAGCATGATGAGCGCACCGTGCATGTAGAGGACAGATTCCTGTAATGCGATCGAACCTATATCGAACGCATACCTTAGGACTACGATGAGCAAAGTGAGTACCGCCATGAACAAAGCGAGAATTGCGATAGATTTCCCGAGTAATTCATTGACTCGCTCAAAGAAGCGAACGACGTTCAAGATCAAGAAGCCAATCCCATTGCTGTACCTATCAGAAGAACGGTGCCTACCCAAATATTGCTCTTGAATGCGACAAACCACCCTTTCCGATTGTCAGGTTTCCGCAATTCGGCAAGTTGGTAGCCAAACAGTCCGGCAATGATCAACATGCTGACGTAGAAGCTCATGCTGAGTTCCAGGACGACTCCCATCACGAGCCAGAGCGCTAGCGTTAACAAGATCAGTACTCCGACAAACGAAATAACTTGATTTCCCGCCAGAATCGCAGTTGACCCGATGTTAAGTTTGATGTCGTCGTCACGATCGACCATAGCGTAAATCGTGTCATATACCACAATCCAGCAGAAATTCGACACAAATAGGAGGTAAATAGCTGGCTGGAAGGTCCACGAATCGAGTGCTGCCGTAGATGCCATAGGTATCCCCCAAGAGAACGCCAGGCCGAGAACGAGCTGAGGCAACATCGTGACTCGTTTCATGAACGGATAGAGGATTGCGATTACAAATCCGGCGACGGCAAGTAGCTGCGTTTTTACATTGAGTTGGAACACCACCGCGAGTGCAAGAGCGGCAAGTACCGCGAAGACCATCAAGGCTGTCCAAACGGATAGACGACCATCAGCGAGTGGGCGCTTGAAAGTTCGTTTAACGTGAGCGTCGAAGTTCCGGTCCGCGATGTCGTTTATGACACAACCAGCTGAACGCATCAGCACGCTACCCACCACGAAGTGGAGAAGCAGATCGTACGGAGGAATGCCTTCACTGACAATCCATAACGCGGTGATCGTCGGCCACATGAGTAACAGTGAGCCGACCGGGAGGTCAAGTCGGGTCAGTTGCAGAATAGCAACTAGCTTATCGATCAAGATAGACTCGAACGCTCAATAAGATAATCCACTTCGTTTTTATCTTGACCTACCTCCATGCGCAAATGGCAGTGCATTGTTTGCGGCTACATCTACGATGAAGCGGAAGGCTGCGAAGAGGAAGATGTCCCGCCGGGAACTCTTTGGGAAGATGTGTCAGAAGATTTTATGTGCCCAGAGTGCGGCGTTGGTAAGGAAGACTTTGAGATGATCGAGATCGGGTAAGCAGCTTACGTCGCTGCGTACCCCTGCCCCTCTGGCGTCCATGTGGCAATGATCTTGTCTGCCATCGAGGGGTCTTCAATCAGTAAAGAATCGGCGATCTCTCTTAATTCCTCGTAACGCTCGACGAATGACGAGAGATTTGCAATTCGGAATGGATCGACACCCGACTGCCGCTTGCCGAACATTTGACCCATACCGCGGGTCTTGAGGTCGACTTCGGCTAGCTCAAACCCGTCAGTCGACCGTCGCATAGCCTCGAGTCGCTCTCTTGAGGTCCCGCCAAGGGGCGATTGATAGAGCAATAGGCAGAAGCTTGGTTCGCTGCCGCGTCCGACCCGACCACGGAGCTGGTGTAACTGAGCTAGTCCCAGACGTTCTGCGTTCTCGATCACGATAACGGTTGCATTCGCAACGTCGATGCCGACTTCAATCACCGTTGTTGCGACCAACAGTCGCAATTCGCCGTCTCTAAAGGCCGTCATGACTTTGTTCTTTTCGTCGACCTTCATTCGACCGTTGACATGACCCACCCCAATGTTGGTGAATCGTTCCTTGAGCTGTTCAAAAGTTGTGGTGCTCGCGGAGAGGTTGGTTTCTTCGTTCTCATCTATCGCGACACAAACCCAGTAGACCTGCTGGCCGTTCCGTAGCTGTTGTTCGACCGCAGCGACAACGTCTTCGCGACGCTCATCAGCATGGATCGTGGTCTTGATAGGCATTCTTCCAGGAGGTAGTTCGTCGATCGTCGAGACCGCGAGATCTCCGAACATAGTGAGTGCGAGCGTCCTTGGTATCGGCGTCGCGGTCAGTACGAGTTGGTGCGCGTTTTCGCCTTTACCGGTCATTTGCATGCGTTGATGCACGCCAAATCGATGTTGCTCATCAATGATTGACAGGCTCAATCGTTTGAAGATCGTTTTCTCTTGAAAAAGAGCGTGGGTTCCAACCACGACCTGGGTGCGACCGCTCGTGATTGCTTCCTGTTGACTTCGTCGCTGTCGTGACGGCATGCGACTTGTAAGTAGACCGACTTCGATCCCGAGGGGAGATAGCCACTCGGAAAATACATGGAAGTGTTGTTCGGCGAGTAGTTCTGTCGGCGCCATGATGGCGGTTTGCGCATCGTTTTCGGCTGCACGAATAGCCGCGAGCGCGGCGACGATGGTCTTACCTGACCCAACGTCTCCTTGGATGAGACGGCGCATTGCCCTTGACTTCGAGAGATCGCCTAGGACTTCGCCTGTGACACGCTGCTGGGCGGATGTCAGTGCGAATCCAAGTTTGTCAAGTAGCTGTTCTTCTAATCCTTCGACAGAGGGTAACGGGTCGGTTTCGCGATCCTCGTGTTGACGTTGACGCGTTTGGACGAGCGTAAAAGCGAGCATTTCGTCAAACACCACACGTCTGAAAGCCGCTTGCGTTGAGTCTGGATAAGTGCCTGGATTTGGTTGATGAGTCTCACGTACAGCTTCTGCTAGTGTTAGTTCGTCGTATTTGAACTTCGGGAAAAAGGCGGTTTCATGAAGTGATTGAACTATCCACGCACCAAGTCGAGCGCTCGTGATGTTCGCAGTTGCTGGATAGACCGGTCGAAATTCAGCGGCTGGTTCACCAGGATCATCGTGAAACACGCGGTACTGAGGGTGAATGAACGTCTTGCCGTATGCGGGTTTTCCGTACACGTACAACCACGAACCAACTCGGAATTGGTTTCGTTGGTAGGATCCGAAGTGCAACAGTCGTAAGGTGCCACGTCCGGTCTCATCCTCAAAGAACACCTGCATTCCACGTTGATTCTGATACGCCTCTGCGACCTCAACGATGGTACCTTGCACTACACATTCTTCGTCCGCAACATCGCGCAAGTTGGTTCGCCGCGTGCGGTCCTGATAGTCACGTGGCATATGGAGGAGCAGGTCAGTGACCGTCCTGATATTAAGTTGGCTGAGACGCTCGGCGGCCTGCGGTCCAACGCCGACGATCGATGTGACTAGATTGGACGGCACAGCATCGCTCTATTTAGCGACGGCGATGGCCTCGACTTCAATCGTCGCGTTGCGAGGTAATGCCGCGACTTGGACCGTAGAGCGGGCGGGGTAAGGCGGTGACAACATTTCGCTCATGACCACATTAACACTATTAAATCGTTCTAAATCGGTAATAAACACTGTGAGTTTCACGATGTTGTTGAGGTCCGCGCCACCTGCTTTCAGTACAGCCTCGATGTTCTTAAAAATTTGCCTTACTTCGGTTTCGGTGTTAGCGGCGTTGAGTTCCATCGTATCGGGATTAAGTGCAATTTGCCCAGAGAGATACAGCGTGTCACCGACGCGAACCATGTGCGAATAAGGTCCGATCGGCTCTGGCGCGTGCTTCGAGTCGATTGCGTAGGACTGCATGAATTACTCCTCTGTCTCGGCGCGGTCGCCGACGCGTTGTACTTTTGCGACAAAGTGTGAACGTCGTAAGTTACTTGAAACACGTTTCAGATGATCGGAGTTGCGAATTTTGATCTCGACACGAACGGCGTTGGTGATCCCTTGTGCTGGAAGCGTGACCAAGCGTAATAAACTCGCATCGGTGAGTCGTAACGCGCTTGCGAGTTTATAGATCGAGTCTTTTTCGCCTGTCACCCAGATCATCAGACCGGTGGTGAATTCTTCATTGTTGGTATCGCCCCACGTTAACGGCACGGCGTCGGCTTTCTTATCGGCCTTTGCAGTCGCGCACGCGCGACGATGCACGACGAAGCCTTTCTGCCTGGTCCCATGACCGACGATTTGGTCGCCTGGAACCGGACCGCAACAATTGGCGAACGTCGCGTTGAGCTTCTGGTCAACAATCTCGACGGTTGAGAGACCATCTTCGAGATAGATACTTGGAGTCTCACCCTTGACGGATGAAAGCAGTTTCATCGCAACAAGTCTTGGTTGCAATTGACCGCGACCGATGGCGAGCAGCAGTTCGTTGCGTTGCTTAACGTTTAGATCTTTGTAAACCTTTCGATGGCTTCGAAAATCGAGGTCTTTCAAGGTAACTCCCGCCTGCGCCAACGCAGCGTCAAGCAAGCGCTGCCCAGTTTTTAGAGCGAGTGAATGACTGCTGCGATCGAGTTGGCGCTTGATTGCGTTTCTTGCCCTCGGCGTTATCGCATAGTCGAGCCATGCGGGGCTTGGCACTGAGCTTTTCTCGGTTTGAAGATCGATCGTTTGACCGGTCTCCAGTAGCGTGGAGAGCGGAGTCGGTTGATTGTCGACGTAACTGCCAGTGCATTGGGCGCCCAATGTGGTACTGATCGCGTAGGCGAAGTCGATGACGGTCGCACCTATCGGTAAGTGGATTACATCGCCTTCGGGTGTGTACACCAAGATGCGGTCGCGAACCAAATCGTGCTTGAATTTGGCGAGAAAGTCGATCGCATTGTCTGCATGGTCCTGGATGTCCTCAATCGTATCGGCGAACGACTTCATCAGGGCTTCATTCAGTCCGTCAACACTTGCGTCCATGGCGTTGGGGTGGATCGTGGTGATACCGCGCTTGGCGAATTCCTCCATCTGAAGTGTGCGAATCTGAATCTTGGTTAATTTGCCGCGAGGGCCGATAACCTGTGAATGGAGAGACTGATACCCGTTGTGTTTTCGTGCGGCGATATAGTCGTGAAACCCACGCGTGTTCGGTTTGAAGACTTGATGTACCGCACCGAGCGCACGATAGCAATCTTCCGTACTGTGTGTTAACACGCGGAAATTCAGAAATGTCATCGCCTCATCAAACGTCATGGGTCCATGCTTCATTTTGCGATAGATCGCATAAAGATGGGGTGAGTGGTATTTGATCGACGCATCCAAGCCAATCTCATTGAAGTGTGCTTGAATACGGCTATGTACGATGCGGATGTTGTCTTCGTTCGCCTTTTCAAACCGTTCTACCGCATAGGTAATGTGATCCGAACGGAACGAATGCTTGGCTGCGAAAGCGAGATCTTCAAGTTCGTTCTTGATCAGATAGATGCCGAGTCGCTGCGCGATGGGGGCGTAAATCTCGAGTGTTTCAGTGGCGATCGCAAGCCGCTTGTTTTTGTCGATAACCCCGAGCGTACGCATGTTGTGGAGGCGGTCTGCTAGTTTGACAACGATTACTCGAGGATCCTTAACAGTCGCGAGTGCGATGTTCTGAATATTTGTGGCGTGGAACTCTTGAGTGGACGAAAACTCCGCCAATTTGGTCACGCCATCCACGATATTCGCGACCGCTATTCCAAACCGGGTCTCCAGTGTTTCTTTTGAGACGTTACAGTCCTCGATGACATCGTGGAGGACTCCGGCCATGACGGTTTCATGTTCGGCTTCCAGTTCGGCGAGGATTCCCGCTACTGCGAGCGGATGGGTTATGTAAGAGTGACCTGTCTTGCGTGTTTGCCCTTCATGTGCGCGGTCCGCATACTTGCATGCTTCGCGAACTTCGGCAATTTGCTGCGGCGTCAGATACCGCAGTTTAGAGATTAGGTCCGAGAGCTCGAATGGTGCTGCTTGAGTATCCGAACGAGCCTGTTCGGCGAGAACACCGACAAAGTAGGAGCTACTCGTCGGTCGATTCGTTGCCATCCGGAGAATCTACATCGGCCTCGTCGACTGAGTCACTCTCAGCAAGATCGTCCAAAATGCCGCCGACTTTCATCCCAGAAGCTATCTCCCGCAACGCGATCACCGTCGGCTTGTCGTTCTCGGGGTCTACTTGTGGCCTAGCGTTATAAAGATAGAATTGATGGGCGCGTTCGGCTGCCAGTGTAACCAGTTGAAACCGGTTTTCTACGTGTTCAAGGCAGTCTTCGACAGTAATCCGTGCCATGTTGGCCTGGGCGCGAAAAGGGCTCGGAATTTTAACGATTTCCTGCGACCGTTGAGACGTCGATTTTCGTGTAACTAGGGATAGTTACGTTCTTTTTGATCCACACACGATATTCGCGGACTCAATCCGCAACAGATTTGGAGTCGCCTTGTTCATGAAAAGGTCATTTGCCTGTCTTCTGACGATCCTAGGATGGAGCGTGTTTGCCGTTGACTTGGAACAGGCCTATTTAGATGCGTTAGCGAACGATCCGGTTCTCGCTGGCGCGATCGCTAACAACAAGATTTCAGGTGAAAATCTTTGGTCTGGAGTAAGCGTTCTGCTGCCTTCGGTAAGTGCGAGCCTAAACCGAGGCGAGAGTGACTTTCAACTAGAGCGGGGAACTGGCGATGCTGAGGGACCAGTTTTCATTCAGGAAGGTAAATCCCAGAACGCCAGCTGGAGCGTCAATATCAATCAGGCGATTTTCAACGCGCAAGCGATATTCCAATTCCTCGCACTTCGAAATCAGATCAAGGCGGCGGATTGGGATTTGATTGCGACGGAGCAGACTTTGGTGTTACGCGTCGCACAGGCGTATCTAGATGTATTGCAAGCACAGGATAGCCTGGAATCAAGCGTAGCAGCAGAAGAAGCCGTTCAGCGGCAGCTGGAACAAGTGCAACAACGCTTCGATGTGGGGTTGGTCGCAATCACCGACGTGTTAGACGCTACCGCGAGCTACGATCTGGCCGTCGTAGATACGTTGTCAGCTCGAAGCAACCACGGTATCTTCTTTGAGTCGTTGCGCACGGTCACGGGTGTGGATTACAGCGAATTAGGGAAGTTGCAGGATGATCTCCCGATCGAGAGCCCCGAACCGGCCGATGAAGAGGAGTGGGTGCGCGCGGCCATGACAGGTAATCCTCAAATCCAATCAGCGAAGGCGCTGTGGGATGCCGCGAAGGATGCGAGGAAGTCATCACTTAGTTATCTCCTGCCGACCGTTCGACTATCAGCTTCACAAAGTTATAGAGAGGACCCGTTATCGGTCTTCACTGATCAGTCAACAACCACAAGTGTGAGCGTCAGTGCGAGCTTGCCATTATTTAATGGTGGTCGCAATATTTCACAAGCGCGTACGTCAGCCTGGCAGCAGGAGCGTGCAAAGCAACAGTTCATTCAGTCTCAGCTCACGGTTGCACGTGATACGCGTAATCTCTTCCGTTTGGTACAACGAGATGTGGACCGGGTCAGTGCCCGTTACAAGTCGATTCAATCGAGCCAAGCGGCTTTAGAAGCGACCCAAACAGGATACGAGGTTGGTACCCGTAATATCGTGGAAGTACTGCAGGCTCAACAACGTCTGTATTCAAATGTTCTAGCGTATGCGACGTCTCGCTACACCTATGTTTTGAACGGATTGCGTTTGAAGCAGACAGTTGGATCCCTGTCAGCAGAGGATCTCCAGCAGCTCAACGAATTCATCGATCCGTCTGACGCGGTCACGAAGATTACGAGCGCAAGCGGCAGATAGTCTAACTAGCCGCGTTCAACCAGTCGTGCACGATTCTGAACTGACGTTGCGCGGCACCCCGATTCTCCTTCACGACTTGGCGTGCGGCGTCGCCTTGGTGTTGACGCCGTTCTGCATCTTTAAGTAAACCAACTAACTTTGTTGCTAGTTCGTCGGGAGTTCGCACGGTTGTCAAGCAACCCGAATCCCTAAACCGCATACAGACTTCCTCAAAGTTCATGCGATCAGGACCCATGAGCATAGGCACACCTAATATCGCGGGTTCAACCGGATTGTGCCCTCCTGTGCCTTGTAGACTGCCGCCGATGAATGCAACATCTGCCATACCATACATCTCAAGCAGTACGCCCATTTGATCGACCACCAAGACGTCCACAGACTGAAATGGATCGGAGAGCTTTAGCGAGGTTAACGACCGAGTAGCCGCCAACGATTGGACATCTTCTGCTCGATGTGGGTGACGTGGTGCGATGACCAGTAAGAGGTCGGGGTAATTCGTCCGTGCGTTGAGATGGGCGTCTAGTACGACTTCATCCTCACCGGGATGGGTACTTGCTGCAAGCCAACAAGGTCGCTCACCGCGCCATTTCTCCCGCCGCATGGAGATAGCGAGTTCCGTTTCTTCAGAAACTGTGAGATCGAACTTAATGTTGCCAGTGACATGAATGCGTTCGCTTGGAACGCCTAGATTGCGAAACCGGTCTGCCGTGTCTTCGTATTGCGAGATGATCATTGTGACGCTGGCCAGCATGCGCTTAGTCATGGAATGGATGAAGCTGTAACGCTGCGCGGATCGAGCACTCAAGCGCGCATTAAGTAAGCACACGTCGATTCCTTCTCGACGGGCGATGCTGAGCAGATTTGGCCACAGTTCTGTTTCAACAAGGATTAACGCCCTTGGATGAGCGTTCTTGAGAAATCGTTGGACACAACGCTTCGCGTCATATGGCATGTAGCAATGATCGACTCGGTTTCCGAATCGTCGGGAGATTTCAGCAGAACCAGAAGGCGTGGTCGTAGTCATCAAGATTCGCGGACTATTTGAACTCTCGAGTAGCTGATTTACGAGCATTTCCGCAGCAATAACTTCACCAGCGGAAACCGCATGTAGCCATATCGAGCCTTGCTGAACATGCGAGGGTACGAACCCAAATCGCTCCCTAATTCGTACGCGGTAGTCCGGCTCGCGCCAAGATCTTCGCCACAGATTCAACGTCGCTGCGAACGGAAGCAACGAGGAGATCACGCGGTAAAAGGCATAGACCATAGTCAAAAAGAATCGATTTGCGGAAGCTTGAAAACCGGAAAAGTGGCCTTATCTAGAAGGTATGAAGTGGTTAAACCCACTAGCACAACAACAAAAAGGAAAACGAATATGTCTATCGTACAACTAAACCCTTGGGCGCCGCTTGACGGACTTCCTGAGCAGATGAACAACTGGTTAAACGACTCGTTTTGGGGCAAGCAGAATAACGTGCGCTGGCGACCAGCCCTTGATATCAAGGAACTCGCAGAGAGCTATGTTATCCACATGGATGTTCCAGGTGTGACGAACGAAGACATCGAGGTGACACTCGATGACGGCTATCTAAGGATCTCTGGATCTAGGAACCTGGAACGCTCCTCGGATGCTGAAGACGGCGCGTACAGAAGTTTCGAGCGGGTCTCTGGATCGTTTCAACGTGTCGTTCGACTTCCTTCTCATGCGACCAGTGATGATGTTAGCGCTGTCGTTAAGGACGGGGTTCTGACTATCACGATCAGGAAAGCCGAAGAGGTCCTCCCGAAACGAATCGAGGTCAAGGCTTAAAGCCAACTTCTGATGGGCGCTTTATCTCTAGGAACAAATTAAGCGCCTAACGATGACCTCAATCACCGGTGCGCCGCAGATTTCGAATGCGGCGCACCGGTTGCTAATTGATGCGCATCATCGAGATATCTAGCAGAGCTAATTGAAGAGTAGGCGTTTCATCGTACGAGGTCCGATACACTACACTAGCGACTGATGAGTCATCTGTCTGTCGTCCTTGTTTAACGACCAATTACATCGATTTCATTTCGTGAGAGCTCCCGTAAGGGGGATGTGGGTTCGATTAAATGACGTTTGGTCGGAAGCGATCCACGATCGACAATATCCTGTCGCTGCGAAACGTCTACTAGGGGAAATGTTGGCGACGACTGCACTGATCGCCAACAACATTAAGCACGATGGCGGAGTAACGCTCCACGCTGTCGGAGACGGACCTATCAAAACAGCGTTCGCGGAATGTCAAGGCCAGCAAGCACTTCGAGGAATCATTCGGTTAAACGAAGACGAACCGCAGTCGATCCGTGACGATATGAATTTCAAGGAATTAATCGGTACGAGTCGAATGGCGCTGACCATGCAGTTCAAAACAGGCGAGTCGTATCAAGGTCTGGTCAGCACTGAACATGAGATGCTCGAACAGACCATGGAGCACTACTTCGAGAATAGCGAGCAACTCAACACAACCTTTGCTCTCAACGCAGAGGAAGAAACCGTGACCGGCTGTTTTCTGCAACGCTTGCCGAGCACAGATCTCGCATCCGATATGACTTTGGCGCACGATGAAGCCGAATGGTTAAGGCTCGTTAGTCTGTTCCGAACAATCCGTCCAGGAGAGCTTGGGTCAAAGGGCGTTGAAAGTGTGCTCCGTGATCTGTTTCCTAATGACTCAATCCAACTAGATCACCCAAAAACACTTCGTTTCGAGTGTTCGTGTAACCGTGATCGTTGTTCAAAGGCGCTGCAGACAATTTCGTCCAACGAGCTTCGCGAATGGGCAGACGAAGACGGAGGTATTCAAGTAACGTGTGAATTCTGTGGTTCTCGTTATGGTTTTCTAGCCGGAGAAATCAGTAAGAGATTCCACACCTGAGAGGAGAATGGCTTCATTCCAAAGCACACGATCGATATTCACGTTAGAACGTGATTAACTTGCTGAAAACCTATTGAATTCGTAACCAAACCACGGGAACGCAATGTCGGATTTAGTGCAAAAGACTGCGATACTATCGAGACCGGAGCTTCAGCGTTGCGAACTTTCCACTGCGTTTCCCGTCCCGTCACAGACCTGAGAGTTCATTCCACGTATGGCAGCTACAGTCCTAATCAAACGTGGTACTCGGAGCTGTGGCCCGCACTTTGAAGTCCTTGTTGGACGTTAACACGATTGAACCACATTCATGAAGGGTATTCGACAACCGGAAGAACAACCGTGAAACGTCGTCGATCAAAGGTAATCACCGGTTCGTAGGCAAACAAAACAAAAAGGTGTGGCCTATAGTTGCGCGCGCTGGGCTATCGTACGGTCATGATCATTCACATCTAGATCGCGAACACAGCAATCGTACGTCAAGTCAGAAAGATCAACCAACTTTCGGCTCAAGTTACCAGCCCGATAACGAAACTTGCAACCTTAATTTTCCCGAAATCGATCAGGTCAAACCACAAGAGCGATCTCCTTTCAGGAATGTTCTAATCAAATAACGGTCTTCTTCCTTTTGTATAGGGAATTAATCTATTAAGAGCCTCCTGCAGCTCTTGATTGATTGGTCCATCAGGCTTGCCTACCGACACTAATGAAACCAGTTTGTTGTAATATGGCTTTAGCTGCGAATCAGTGTAACCAGAAAGCGTGATGAGAATATCAGATCGAGGATTAATGTGATCGTAACCCGCACGGATCAAATTAGAGATCGCCTCTTCTGGATGCGAAAAAGCTAATCCTTTCGCAGCCATCGAGATTGCGAGATCGGCTACAAGTCCTTCTTCAATCTTGTACGTCACTAGTTGATTCATCCGATACTCGTTCGCTTCTCTTGTCGAGAATTTTCCGTAATTTAGAAGTGAAAGCATGGATGTAGCAGCGACGTTGCGATCGTATTCGTAATACTCCCAAATCAAAGTATGAACATCGTCGTCACCAGGCCAGAATAGACATAGCATACGCGGGATTTCTAGCCATGGTGAAATCCGGTCTTGAGCATAATCCCAGTATGATTCAAGGTCTAGTTTTTCAATTGATTCATTCCCGGTACTCGTACTACTGAGTAAAGTTTGACGATCACTCTTGATTGACTCGAAGTCGTTTTCCAGCTGTCTAGTGGCGTTGTAGCCACTTCGAGCATGTTCCGTCTCCCAATGACCAATCAGGAAATTCTTGAGGCGTATTTCATCTTCGAACGATCTAACAGGGATTGGACCAAAAGGACCTTCGGCACCTAAAATAAGAAAATCCGCGTATCGCCCCAACGATTGAATTGAGAGCTTCACGATTTGATCGTTGGTGCTCTGAATTCCCTCTTCGATCATTTCAATCACGTGCACATCCGGGACGCTTGGGTTCAGAATTCCGTTCTGTTTTAATTCTGTGAATTCTTCGACATCTGATTCCGCTGATAAAACGTGCATTGAGAGCGAAAACAGCAACACCAATGTTAAGTTCGATGAGTTAGTCATAAAGTGTCCGTCATTACCTAGTTACGTGGGCTGAAACTTGAATGCTGGCGTGAACCGCCAGCGACTCCGCTTGCAGATCATGTGCTTCCCCCGTTTTATAAAACATGACGGGTCCAACACATCTTAAACCAATGAACAAAACTGTCTCATTTTTCGGCACCATGTCTTTATAGCAATGCGTGCAGGTAAATTCCCTAGTGTTTTATAGCGCGTATCAGCGAAATCGTAAGTGCCTTGTGCCTTGGGGTGTTGGGTCAAAAGGCGTTGAAGGTGTGCTTCGTGGTCTGTTTCCTAATGACTCAATTCAATAAGTCACCCAAAACACTTCGTTTCGAGTGTTCGTGTGACCGTGATCGTTGTTCAACAGCGCTGCAGTTGATATCGTCTGACGAGCTTAGCGAATGGGTAGACGAAGTCGGAGGTATTCAAGTAACGTGTGAATTCTGTGGTTCTCGTTATGGTAATCTGAAAGACGAAATCCGTACAGAATTCAACCCATAACGGCGAAACCGCTCAGCGATATATTGTTTAGTCTGCGCTTACGAATTCAATGAGTGCGTCGAGCACCTCGTTTGGATATTCAGACAGCATTGAGTGACCGCTACCTGGTAGCGTGACAACCGAAGCGTCTGTGAGATTGTCCGCAATCGTTTTGCCTGCTCGGTAAGGGGTCATTTGATCTGATGCACCAAGAATGAGCAAGGTTGGACATTGAACCTGTGCTGGATCCAAACTCGCATCATTGCATGCTACCAAGTCAGCGTAGAAGACATCATCGTTTGAGCGATTCATCAAACGTCGACCATGCCCTAGCATCCATACGCCGGGATTTGCATTGAAACCGAGTTTGCCTCGACTTGAATGACTCCAAGCGTTCGCCATCTCATATGAAGCCTCCTCGTTTTCTTTCGCTGCATCTAGCAACTGATCAGTAACCGACATAGGCATGGACGTGCCAAGAAGCGCGAGTTTCTTGCACTGATCCGAGTTTTTAGCTGCCCAGTTCCAAGCGACAAGTGAGCCCATACTGTGTCCGACGAGGATGGGTTCTTCGCTCCCGACCGTACCCAGCACCGCAGTCAGCCAATCTGCCATTGCTTCAACATTCTTGAGCGCGGGACCGGTAGAACGACCATGACCTGGCAGGTCGACTGCGACCACGTTGAAATCGTGGCGTGCGAAATACCTCGATGGCAAAGTCCAGACTGTGTGATCCATAGCTGCGCCATGAATAAACACGATGGTCGGCGAGTTCTTACGATGCGTTGCGGATCCGGTGCCGAAAAATGCTTGCTTACCGGCAATCTTCTGGTACATCGGAAGCTAAGCGCGCTGTGAGCGACGTAGCGCTGAATTCAAATCGGCGATTAAATCGGCTGGTTCTTCTAAACCGATGGATAGGCGCACGAGTCCTTCGTGTATACCAGCATTGGCTAGATCTTCCGAACTCATACGATGGTGGGTCGTGGAAGCGGGGTGGATGATTAGAGTCTTGGCGTCACCGATATTGGCGAGATGCGAGATCAGTGAGAGTGATTCGATTAATTTCCGACCAGCGGCACGTCCGCCATGGATGACCACACCAAGCACAGCTCCAGCCCCGTTTGGTAGCAGTTTTTGTGCTAGTGCATGATCAGGATGCGAGGGAACCTCTGGATGTATGACCTCTTCGACTGCTGGATGTTGACTTAGAAATTCGACGATTGCACGCGTGTTTTCAACATGTCGTGCCATACGTAGTGAAAGCGTCTCTACTCCTTGCAGCGCGTAGAAGGCCGTTGTCGGTGCCATGCAAGCGCCAAAGTCGCGCATGCCTTCTTTGCGCGCACGCATCAAGAAAGCAAGAGGTCCAAACTCTTCGGCAAAGACTAAGCCGTGAAAGCCCTCGTATGGTTGGGTGAGAGTCGGGAATCGATCGAATGACTCCCAATCGAACGTGCCGCCGTCGACTAATAAGCCCCCTATGATCGCGCCATGGCCTGACAGGAACTTCGTTGCTGAGTGCACAATCAAATCAGCACCGTGATCGAAAGGTTTGCACAAGTAAGGAGTCGCGAACGTTGAATCGACGAGTAGAGGTAGTCCTGAATCATGCGCTATTGATGCGATTGCGGGAATGTCTAGTACCTCTAAGCCGGGATTTCCAAGTATCTCGCCGAAGAGTAATTTCGTATTCGACTGAATCGCTTCTTTAAAGGCGTCGGGAGAGCGCGGATCGACGAAAGTCGTCGTGATCCCAAACCGAGGCAACGTATAGTCAAGTAGGTTGTGTGTGCCGCCGTAGAGCGAGCGAGAGGCGACGACATGATCGCCCGCCGAACATAAAGTTGAAATTGCCAAGTGCGTCGCCGCCTGACCGCTTGAAGTCGCGATAGCGCCGACGCCACCTTCTAACGCAGCAATGCGTTCCTCAAGTACTGCATTCGTCGGATTGGATAGCCTTGAATAGACGTGACCTGCGCGCTCAATGTTGAACAGTCCCGCAGCAAAATCCGTATCAGGAAATACGAACGATGCGGATTGGTATATAGGGGTCGCTCTCGCTCCCGTATGCGGATCGGGTTGTTGTCCGGCGTGAAGCGCTAACGTGTCGAAACCCGTGCGCGGTATGTTGTACGGGTTGTCGTCAGACATGTCGGCGAATTACTCAGAAGGTGGCGACGCTACGATGGTGCACGTACGCCGCCGGCTTTATTAAGACTTACAGTCCATCGGGTCCGCAATCATTCTTCAGATAGTCGATTAAATCTGTATAGAACAAGCTTAGGTGAGACTTCTCCATCGTATCGCTGAAGTGATCGATGCCCTTGATTTCAAGATACTTGTGCTGGATGCCTAAGTCTTCTAGTTTCTTGATGAGCTTACGGCTATGGTCAACCGGGACACGTTGGTCATTGTCGCCGTGAATGATGAACAGTGGAACGTTCACCTTTGCGACTTCTCGAAACGGTGAGAATGCACCGGTCCAAGTATTCAATTGCTCAGTTTTTCCGACACCGTCTATTCTGTAGCGGTAATAGTTCACTTGCATGATTGGATCAGAGACGGCAGCGCCTGCGACAGCACATTGGTAGATTTGCGGAGTTCGCATTGAAGCGGTCAGGGCGGCGTAACCACCGTAGGACCAGCCGAACATGGCCATTCGATCAGCGTCGACGAGACCTTGCTCGATCAAGTAAAGAGCGCCGTCATCCTTGTCGTCTTGCATGGCGTAGCCAGCTTCGCTCTTTTCGATGAACGCGGTTTTATAGAAATCCAATCCATAGTTGTGAGAACCACGGTACTGCGGCTGAAGAACCATGAAACCATTGTTCGCCAGCAATTGCGCCCACGGATCGAAGCGAATGCGTTCGGTTACAAAGGGTCCACCGTGTGGCATCACGACGAGCGGGTATGGTGGTTCGCCATGCACGGGCGTTGTCAAGTACCCTGGAATCGTCAACCCGTCACGAGCCGGATATTCGATATAGGTCGTTTCGGAAAGGTCATCACTCGACACCGCGGGTAACAGAGTACCAAGGTAGCTAAATCTGCCTTGGCGGAACAGGTAATAACTTGGCGCCGCCTTAGGTCCACTATTTCCAACCACCATGGTTTGCCCATCGCGACTGACGCTTACGACCCGCGTCGTAAACGAGTCATCAATCAAACTAGCGAATTGAGCATGAATGGCTCCCTCCATCTCATGCTCTGGGAAAAACTCGTACGACACACGGTCTTTAAGTGTTACAACTCCAGCGACTTCCCCATAGTGAGCAAGTCGGTTCGAATGATTGATAGTGCTAAATACATCAATGTCTTTACGACCGTATACGAGTTCGCTGAATTTACGATTCTTCTTGTCGTACGACCAGAGCGCCTGTTTGTCTTGGCCGTTGTGCGCGATCACGTATTCGTGGTCTGGTTTATTGTGATCGATGCCGACGGGTACGAAGGACTCGAAGTCGCCGATGTGCGACCGTCCAAATTCGACCCAGGTTGAATCGTTGGGATCTGGTCGATATTGGTACACAGATTCAAGCGAACCCAAATCAAAACCTGCAGCCATCTGGGGATTGCCGTCAATGTCAAAACGGACGTCTTGAAGCATGAACTTAGCACGTAGAAGCAGCTTCTTGCGCATCGTGGATAGATCGAATTCGTAGTAACTGTGCCAAACTGAGTTACCACCGATCGTGCGACGACCGCCTCGACTAAAGCCTGTATCTTCAGACACGATGAGCTTGGTTGGGTGTTTCGGCAAGGGATGTTCGATGCCTGGGTTCTGAATCGGTAGGGCGACAAACTCACCTTTCGCCAGATCGACTACTTGGCTCTTACCTCTGTATACACCTTGGTTAAAGCCATCGATTTGACTACGGACTTGCTGACGTAATCCCATGATGAAATGACTGTCACTTAACCAGGTGAAAGCACCGATCCGCATCGTTGTCGAATCGACTCGACGAAATATCTCAAGGTTGCCTTCCTCATCGAACGTATACACCCAGATTACTCGGTGCCCTTCCCGTTCCTTGTCGTCGCGCAGTACCCCAAGATAAGTTCCATCATGGGATAGGCTCGCCGATACGACATCGGTTTCAAGCCACGCGTCAATCGGAAGAGGTTCTTTGGCGTGCAGCGTCGAAACGGCGCAAAAGGCGACGACCAAAAGCGAGTTGCGTATTGCGTTTAACATGATTTTCTTCACATAAGAATCGTCGCGCCGACGAACGGCGCGACGACTAAAACTACAGCGGTCTAGCTACCGCCAAACCGAAAGCCAGCACTTAGGAAGAGGGTTCTTCCAAGTAGGTCATAGCCAACGCCGAGAGGTCGGTTACTGCGAGAGAACACCTCGGTTCCGTCAACCAGTGGTGGCTCTTCGTTGGTCAGGTTTTGCACGCTGAACACGACTTCCCAGTTGTACTTTTCATACCTTACTCCTACCGTGTGATTTAGGTAAGAACCCGCATAACCGATATCGCGGCACAGAACATCATCAGGTGGTCCAGCGCAAGTGTCGGAGAAGCCAAGAATGCCGTCGTCGAATTCATCAAGACTCTCTATATCGATGTCCTGGCGACCAATGTACCTCGGTCGATAGGTGAAACGAAAGTCTGAGAATTCAAGCGAAAACGTTGCTGTATGACGCCATTGCGTGAAACCCCACTCGGAGAAGAATTCCTGTTCGTCATCGGTGCCCAGCGGGTTGATAAAGAGAGTAGAACGCTCAATGAGTCGATGTGATATCCAATCGAGCTGAAACTCAAATGGACGGTCAAACAACGTAAACGTATCTTGGAAATTGAGGTTGTAGTCAATTCCCCTCACGGTATCGTTGTCACGATTAATGAAACCACGATCGATGTAGTCAATCTGAGGATCTTCGGGATCATTGGACCGTTGAATGCGACCACAGAAAGGACTTGTACTTGTTGGAGAGTTGTAACAGTCCGAGATGATGTAACCGGCGGAAGGTTCGATGATGGTGTTGTCAACATCAATCTCGTAGTAACTCATCCCTACAGTTAGATCAAATGCGGTGGTCCATGGTTGTTCAAGGACGATACCACCGGAGAACGAATTCGAAGTTTCAGGCTCCAGATCCAGCGACCCACCTGCCGCCACTTCGACGTTATAGACATTAAATCCGTTATTGTCCCAACTCCTTGGATCAATTCCATTCAGCTCGCAATTCGTCAATACGATCGGTTCGCGGCGGTCCTCAGAGGGTAGGTATTCACCTGTCGCTTCGTCAAATGCGTCTTCGGGCGTCACACACGGATCAAACACGTTCAAGAATCCTGTCTGCTGCAACAGGAATGAATCACGAAGGTTTGGCGAACGATAAGAAGTGCCTTTGGTCGCACGAATCAACATCCAATTGACGGGACGATACCCTAACTTCGCGGAATAGGTTGGATGGGTACCGTAATACTCATCCGATGTTGATCGACCCGAAATATTCAACGTTAGATCTTCCACGAGCGTAAAGTTCGCGAGAAGAGGAATCTCAAATTCCAGATAGGCTTCTCGGGTTGTCTTCTCGCCAATGGCACCTTGGTCCGCTGAATATCCATATAGCAATCCTTGTGCAGATACGGCATTCGGAATTGAGTCGATCGTATCGACGCGATGATCGAAGCCGATCCCCGCGATCACGCTACCGTAAGGCAGATTGAACGTGTCACCAGTCAAATAGACGTTCATCAAACGCTGGGATACTCGAGTGTCGAACTCTCTGACGTCGTAGAGGTAGTTCCACTCTGCTTCAGTCGCGAACTTTCCTCCCCTCAAGGATTCATCCCACAGACTCGGCGCGAATAAGTTGACTGGCACGCAACCGGGTGCCGCATCAGGCTGCAAGAAACCAGGAGGTACGGCGTCTGCGGAACACGGAATACCAGCTCGTGAATAAGCGCCGGTTGCGAGATTAAGGCGATCGTCTCGAATGCCGCCTAGGTAAGACACACCTATGCTGCTGGTATAGGTCAAGCTGAATTCCCCTGACCAATTCCTTAGTCCCCAAGCATCATCAAGGAATGGCAGGTCGGCACTCACACCTGCAACCCAGCGAGATTGAGTGACGTCCGTATCGGTGATATGGCGGTCGCCGTCGACGCGAATCACGATACCCACAGGCACTGGACCTATAGGTCCTGCTGTTTGGTCACAGGTTCCGCCGGAATTGACGGTGCAACCAAAAACACTCTCGACCGTTTCAACGACGACCGGATTGTTGAAGAATGCATCGCGAGCCAATCCACAGTCTACTCCGTGACCAAGAGGATTGCACGGGTTGAAAGGATAGAGAGGATGAACCACGGGGAAGACCTGCGGAACCATCGTTTCGGAATGCGTGGTACGTTTAACGTGGAGAGATTCGAAGAAAGGTGTGACATTCATATCACCTTCAAACGTGTACTCACCGTACGCCATATAACTGTTCTGATTGAACTCGTTATAGAGCGTTCGGTATTGGTTTGTCGCGTTCGCCCAGTTTTCCTTGAAATCAACGTCGTTCAAGCCATCGCCATCGCTATCAAACCAGAGCAAACGTCCGCCTAGAAAGGCATGTGACTCGGAAAAGTTCGGCCAGCCACCATTAGTTCTACCGCGAGTCCAATAGAGCGTGCCTATGCCTTGCGGTAATCCGTAAATGATGTTTGTAGTTTCACCTGCACGGCAGGGCGTTGCGTCCACGCCGAAACGCGCGATGTAATACACATCGTCGGTCCGAATCATGCCATTTTCATCGACCTCATAGTGCTTTTCGCATTCGCGTGTAAAAGGTGCGTCTTCGAAGCGGATGAGAGGGTCGCGACGTATCGTCGCCGCGGCGCCAATAAAGCCGCGATTAAAGTTCTGACCCCAAGTAAACGAAACATCAGAACTCGACGGACCGAATGCATCTGTATTGTTTGTGTCCGCACGGACTTCGAAGCCGTTAAAGTCCTTACGCAGCTTGACATTGACAACGCCCGCGATGGCATCGGAACCGTACACGGAAGATGCGCCATCCAATAGAAAGTCGTACTGTGCAACAAGTGATCCGGGAATCAGATTGAGATCCGGGTTACTGGGTGCGCCTTCGACGCCCCCGGGCGCCATTCGGCGACCGTTTAACAAGATGAGCGTTCGGTCTGAGCTTAAGCCACGTAAATTCGCGGTAGAAGCACCTGGACCGTTATCCAGCACAAATCCTGAGAACGTGAGGTCAATCTGCTCATCTGCAGAAGATGTGGACGTTTGGATGATCTCGGCGGCGTCCACGAGTCCGGCTTCACGCGAGATCTCTGCATTCACAATTTGTAGTGGCGAGATACTCTCGAAAGTGGTCCGTTTCAATCGAGAGCCAGTAACGACCACTTCCTCGATTGGTCCCGCGGCCGGTTCCGTCGCGGTGTCCGCATCGGTTTCTTCGGCTTCTACTACAGTTTCAGAAACTTCTTCAGCGTCTGCTGCGGCGCTTTCTTCTTCTTGCGCGAGCGTCCAAGAGGCGCTCGCGATTAATATCGTTGAGAAGATGCACAACCAAAAGGTTCGCAGTGAATTCATTAGTCTCCCCTTGTCTTGAGAGCGACGCATCGGAGACAAAAACCTTGACCCGTAAGCGCTCGCCAAAACTCCGCATATATTAGTTGAAAAAAGGAGACAAACTCAAAGAATTTTCAATGTGTAGGATGATTTTGCACGTCCAATAAAGGTGTTTTCTTTGAATATTTGGCGAGTTGTTATTAAGACGCCATGTGGAGATTTACGAGTACGCCCTGCATACGTACAGAAAGTTGTGAATAGAACGGAATTTGTCGAAGCGTTAAGAGACGAAAGTGCTATGCGTTTTCTTAGTCTCTGGAGCTGAAAGGACCGGAAAGACTCAAGGATGGCGTGCGCCAAAAATAGGCAAATTTTGTTTCTAAAAACGTCGATTCGGTAGAGGGTAATGGTGCGAGAGCGGAAAATCACGAGTTGTGATTGTTTTACCGTTTTTCATCGCCGGACGAAAACGCGCTTCACGTGCGGCTACCCGGGTGCGGAATTCGATGTCTGCATTAGGTGGCTCCACGACTTGGCTTATTCGACCTGTGACCGTGCCTCGATAGGAAACTGTGAGTAGTAGCTCGACAATGCCGTACTGTGCGTTGTCATCCGAAGATTTGATTTCCGGCAATCGAATGTAGAGGAGCTGAGGATCTTCAAATATGGAATCACGAAAGGCGGGTATTGAATCAAGCTCTGACCAAATCTCTCGATACATTCTTGTTGCCCTACTTTCACGACCGAAAAGTTGGTGCCAGTCTGCTAGATTCAGCTTCGCCAATGCGATTCGCTCCTGATCGTTCGGTGCATGAGTCTCGACAAAGCTGACAACTTCTCCAAGCGCGCGCTGACCGAGGGCGTAAGAGCTTGGTGCGGACGAACCAGGTGGAGGCGGTTCGTAACCCGGCACCTCGATTTCAAAAGGCCGATACCTACTTTCGCCATCCAACGGAGGGAATACCGTATTGCGCATTCCTTGGGCGAATGCCCGTGCTAGTTGAACGCGACGTACGTCATCAGTTGGGATGGTGCGATTGGCGATCTGGATCGCCTCAATATACAGAATTTTCGCCGCCGAAAACCGGCGGTTGGATTCATACCAGTCGATGAGTGTCAGCATGCTGGGAAGCAGTTGAGGATTCTTACCTCCTAGTTGATTTCGCATGACGGCATAGGCGCGTTCTTGCGCTTCGTTAGCCTTCTGGTAGTCGCTAAGCACAGACATTGCGTCAGCGATGCGATAAAGTGCTTTCAACTGCTCTGTCGAAGTAAGCCCTTCGTTCATTCGAGTGACGCTTAATGCAAGAGTAAAGGACTCGGCCGCATCCTCCGCTTCGCCGAGACCTAGCTGCGCGTCTCCAAGTAAGAGATACGGTTCGGCTAAGCGTGCGTCGAAATTCCCACTTAACTCCCGTATTTCCTTGATTTGACTTGAAACTTCGTCAAATGCGAATTGATACTCGCCCAATTCCACGCGTTCACGCAGCATTTCCAGTGAGTCGGTTACTTTTGGATCGTTCGCCTCGGAGGGCGAGACGTAATTCGCCAGCAGGAACAGTACGGCTGCGACGAGCCGCAAACAACGATGTTGACTACGCATGATGACCGCGAATGGAATGGGTCGCGTAGTCACGCTAGCTGGCAGCGCCAAAATGATTGGACCTGGAAGATTAGCAAGTACCAACGTGGAAGTCTACATTGTGCGCAATCCCTAGGCTACAAAAATCTGTGGTTCGTGACGAACTGCTATAGAGATCGCGTCTCAGAATTGGAGTGCACGACGAAGCGCCTTCCAAGAGGCGCATTTGAGTCAGTCATACACAACACGAAAACCAACCGATTTAGAACGATAGGTCAGCGGCACGGCTCGGCCAAACAGAGATTTTGTGGTTTCTGTTCCGGGTAATAGCCAGTTACCTCCCTGCACCCACATGGATAGACGTGAATTCCGTGCGCTGAGGGACCTTGTCCATTCGGATAAGTTTCCACCTAGATCGACGACTCCAGCTAGTGTTACATCGTTTTGACTGGATCCACAAGAACTCAATCTGGATGATGCGTCGTCGCCGGTTTGGGCAGATTCCTCGTCATACGACATTCCCCATGGGTAGGTAAATCCCGCCGAACCTGCGGCGATTTGACGCCATTCCTCGACGGTAGGAAGACGGCCGCCGGACCAACGCGCATAGGCATCTGCCGCCCACCAATTCACACCGTATACGGGGAATGAACTGTCCTCAAGTTGTGCGATCCAATCGAGCGGCGTGAACTCAACGCCTGCGGGTTGGTTCTCGTTGCTAAACATGCCAAGTTGAACTAACGGGTCGCTGAGGAACTTCGCGTAAGCAGATCGACGAACTTCGCATCTATCAACAGTTAGTTCTTCACTAGCTGTCGAATCGCTTTGTATCAGGTCACGAAGATTAATACCGCGTATTGGAGGCATGTTGGCCAAAAACAACGGAATACGGGATTCGTCAGGCAGACCGACTTCATAGTCTGCTGCAGGAACCTGCACAACATCCTGTAAGCGTTTACGCCAAGGCAAAATGAGGGGATGCTTACCGTACACACAGCGGAAACCTAAATGGTGTGATTTCAATGATGGATCGGCTTGTAGCCATGCAGCATTGAGGGCATAGAGTTCGCGATGCGATCTTCGTGCTGCAGGCGCGCCATGAATGCTCGGCTGAAATTGAAGCGTTTGGGCGTACATTGGCCCTTGTCCCCACTCCATCGCATTGTTTGCCAGGTCATGGATGCCGAATGGAGTTGACGTTGCTTCGTGCATGCCGCAAGCTTGCGACGAATTACGTTCCGCACTATTAAATGGCCAGGCATCTGGTTTGAACTCATCGCCCCATGGATACAGCCGAGATCCCTCGCCACTTGCCATGGCTTCAAATTCTTCCGCGAAAGGTAGACGACCACCCGCAGCGCTGCAGTAGGCGCTAGCGCCTTTGAAATTAACACCGCTTGCAGGAGAGGTCAATCGACCAGCGATTCGATGACCTGTTGAAGAGGACTGTAGCCAATGGTTTTCGGTCGTCGTGTCAAACCCAGGTTGCCCACTAGTCCACTCAACGAACTGTTCCCACTCTAACTGACTGACCTCGCATGCGTCCGCATAGAACCCACTCAGGACTATGTTGCGTCGGGGTTTATTCAGTCTTTGCTTCAGTTCTTTGCTGAACTGGTTGCGTTCATACGCGGTGACTGCTGCCAGATCGAGCTCCCTGGCACTTGGTGAAGCCGCGTGGCGCACACCGAGCGGTACCTTGAGTGTGTCCGCATCGGCACGGTTTATGTTGAGCAAGGTTGTAGTCAAACCCACCACGAGAAGCACGATCAAAACGCCTAGTGGTACGTGCCATTTCATCGCCTAAATCGCGTCCCTGGGCGCCAGAAAAACAGCAACGCGATCAACGAAAGCCCAGCAACTGAGTAGAGCATGGTCATCCAAGTTTGGATGCTAAACGCGCTCCGATCCCACTGTGGTAAGACCCGCATCGTATCGACGAGTCCCTGATTAGGTTCTGCAACGATCTCCACATGACCGTCTTCGTCAAACGCGGCGAAGACAAAGCCGACAACGAAGTCGTCCAGCTGCGGCGATAGGTAGGCGATAGCACGCCACTTCGCAACATCAGGCTCTGACTGTTCGGGTGACATAAGCAGAACGGCATGGCGCTCTAGCGCGACTTGCATGCCGCGCCATATGTCTGGATAGGCTTGAAGATTGAATCGAAGTTTCGCGCTGTCGGGGATGGCATCCAGCTGAGCGGTGTTATTTGACTGAATTTCAGCGTCGAGTAAGGTCCGATTCACGGCCAGACGAATCACGGCTTCCGGATGAGCGGACGGCTGCATCGGTGACGTGAGTAGAGGTTCCGATTGATCAACTACGGACCCTTGGCTGTGAAGCAATTCAAACGAAAGCACGAGATCTTCGATTGCCTCCAGTTGAACCTCACTTAGAGCAGGAGGTTGAGAGAGGAAGCTCTCAAGAATGGGAATAAACTGCTGAAGTAATTCGGTTGGTGGATTGTCGTTGTCATAGAAACGCTGCACCTCACCCAAAAACGCCATAAATGCGATAAGAAAAGTCTCAAGGTCCTGTTGGATGTTTCCGAGATTGATGGATCCTAAAGGCATGAGTTCAGAAGTAGGATCCGCCAAGCGGATTGAGAACCCCGGAACAGAACCTGTCCCATCTCCGTCAGCGTTTGATCCCATTTGTCGATTGCGTGAGGCGCGTACATCCGGAAAGCTCTCGCTGTCGACGGTGCCCGTACCACCTGGTCCAAGTTGTGCGCCTTGCGGCAACGCGTCGCCACTCCCCGAGCCTTCCTGTCCGTCGTCACGCCATTCAGATTCACTAGGGGGCCACTCTCCTGCGCTGTTCTCACCTTGATTTGTACCGTTGGAAAGTGAGTCGTAGACTTCAGATATGGCTGATGACTGGTCACCTCCGCTCAATCCTGTAGCGCAATCCTTCGCACTCATGCCGGGAGGGCAGGATCCTAGAGCGACCTCCTGACCGATGCCCGTTGCTCCGACGAAGTGCCAATGCTTGATCAAGATCTCATGATCCTTAAGGATGGACATCAGTAGATAGAACGCGCCGATATCGTAGAAATCCCCACGAACGCTTTCTCGTTGAAACGCGTTGAATCCGTTTAGGAAAACGTCCAAGGTGTTCGGTTCTTGAAGCAGTTCAGCTCGTGACCAGATACGTCCGGAATAGGGGTCACGAACAGCTTCCTTGTGAATCTCGAGGACTGGCATCACCGCAGGATCCCATACCTGATCCAGCGGCGAGTGCTCGTAATCGTGGAGTTCGGCTGGTGGTCCCGCCGCGAGCCGGTTCAATACCAACGACGTGCTGAATTCTCGCGTCATGACTGCTGAGACCTCCTGAATCCGCTCGCTGTATTCCTTTTCTTGTTCGAATCGACTCGCGATGCTCAGCACGATCACGATGATTAGCACGGCGACGCCATTGGCGAGAATATCTACCAGCGCGACCCCAGCGAAATTAGGAATCCGTCGAGCGGCTGAGATCATGGCGAGGTTATTTCGGTGTAATCGCGGATGTAGGACGGTATGTCATCTAACGTCACTGACTTCAGGAATTCGTTATCCGCGATGACCCAGCCAATATTGATCTTGCGCTCCGGCCAGATCCGAGCGAGGCAGTTGCGGGCTTCCGCCATGACCGGGATACTGCCTTCCAAGATAAAGAAAAGCAGCTGTTGGCCGTCGACGCCGTAGATTCGTTCAGCGTAGTTGCGGTACGCGCTGCCGGGTTCACACATCTCCTCGCGGGAAATCCCCTCGCCTGTTTCGACGATACGCAGCGTGCCAGGAAACACGATTACAACGTAACCGAATCCCCCCTGCTCCGCTTGAATTCGATAGAGGCCGTCTTCCGCGGTATCTTGAAGACGTTCGCGAACCGCTGATTCCGAAAAGAAGTTGACGATAAGTAGAAAGACCAACATCAGCGCAAACATGCCGCCGAAGACGGCCATCATTGGCGCGTTGCTTTCGTCGTCGAGTTGACGTTCCTTAGAAGGCACGAACGCTTTCGCGCAGTTGCCGCTCAAGCGTATTGAGCGCACGCTCCTCGCTACGCTGTACGAGTGTCAAAAAGAGCATCAACAGCACACTGAGCGAAAGAGCGATCAAAGTCGTGTCAAACGCGATGCCAAGCGGTGCAATCGCTGCGCCAAGTTCGGTGGATAGACCACTTAGTCCCGACTCGGACGCAATCAACTTGCGTATACCGTCAGCGGCCAGCGATATTCCAAGTACTGTACCAATAAATCCAAGTACAGGTACAACCCAACCAATATAGCGTGGCACGGTGAAAGATTCTTCATGCCGACGCCACAGAAATTCCAGACGATCACCGAGTCTAACGGAGTCATCCGACAACACGCGGATTCGGTCGATGTGCGTGATGATATTTGACTCTTTCCCAATTTGCCAACGTTGCAAACTCGCGCGAAGATAAAGTGTGTTCCACCACTTGCCAACCAGGATTAGCATCCCCCAATAGAAGAACAATACGGTCGCTGGCGGAATGATGCCGCGCTCCAGAAAGCGTCGCGTGATCGCTTGCGAAGTAGACCAAGTTTCGCCGAGCCACTCAAGTGCGAGTAACGTACTTGCACTTAGTACGAGCGCGGTGAGAAGCGAAAGCAGTAAGCCGGGACCACTGAGAAAATTGGCAAGCCAGTCGAGCGCGTCGGCTTGACTGGCACTCGCAGCTCGAAGCCAAAGACCAACGCCGTACAGACCGATCGCGGACACGAACAGAGGGATCAAGCTACTTGTCCATTGCAAGCTGCTGCCGTTGTCGATTACCGCGAATGCAGGTAATGACGCAGTAAAACTAACTACGATCAAACTCACGATACCGACGGCGCTTAACGCCAAATTGAGAGCCTGTGAAGATCCTATAGCGAAGTGGGCAATAGCGATCACACCAATAGCCACCAGTACCGGTGGCGCAGCAAGCCACGCGGGTAATTCGAATACTTGCGTGACATTGAACGCGACCAACGCAACTAGCAAGATGTAAACGACGATCGCTACGCGCACGCTGATCCTTGGGAAATAAGAAGACGGATTTTAGAAGTCGCTTAGCAGAGAGGCTTGTAATGTGTCAATTAGAGTGCTCCCTATGCCAATAGTTCAAGGCAGTACTCAATTTACCGTCTTGGACGTTTCAGTCGATGACAGCATGTTATGACACATTTTGCGGTGGGATTAACAACCACGTAGTAGTCGAGTCGGTCGCACACGCGAGCATACTGATCTCCAAGCGCACGCTGCAACGCCTGTCGGCTCGCTTGATCAAGGGCAAACGATCGTTCCGCCGCACCTGCAGGGGATGAACTACCGAATAAGAGCATGAGTGCGATCTGTAGCTCAGAAATGCCCCGTTGCCGAACGCGAATTTCCGTGTGGTCACTCAAGCTGATCGGGTCAAATTGTGTGAGTCTGAGGCGTGCGCGACGCGAAAAATGGATCTGCTGAGGAAATTCCTCTTTTAAAAGAGCCGAAGGCGAAATCGCGGCGGACAAATCGGTAGATGGTGAGATGGAAAAAACCAAGTTTAGGATCGATCAGCATGAAGAAGTGATGGAAGATTGTGGAAGATAATGAATTCTGCCAGTCCGTTCGCGTGCGATAGATTGGTCCACCTCGACATCAACGGAGTGTTGTCCAGGTTGGGTTTAGCATTCAACGGCGAATCTCATTAAGAACTGTAAATGGCTCGGTATCCAACTCGCGAAACCGCGTACCCCCGCCTCTCGTTAGACGACACGGACCATCCGTTATCGCAGCATCCTGACTCACGGATGCGCTACGCGTATTTCAAGACCATTGCAAAAGGCGGGACGTGCATCATCAGTTCGTGTAAGGATTTGCATCTCATGCGCACGATCTGCTACAAGCAGTTACGTTCTGAGCTTGCGGATGACCCGAATCAACAGCGCCGCTTTGTTCGCGAAGCTCGTGTAACGGCGATGTTGCAGCACCCTAACACAATACCCACCTATGAGCTAGGTCGAAGCCTTGAAGGTCACCCCTACTTCACGATGAAGCTGGTTTACGGCGCGACATTGCGCGAAATCCTGGACTCGTGCGCGGAAGCACGCTCGCACAACGTAGGTGGTCACTCCCTTATGAAGTTGATCAATGTGCTTTCTCAGGTGGGTCATGCCTTGCACTACGCTCACCGTCACGGAGTCGTCCATCGAGACGTCAAACCCGAGAATATCTTGATCGGCGCTTTTGACGAAGTGCTCTTGCTCGACTGGGGTTTGGCGAAAGTTTGGGGTAAGGATGAGGAACCGAAAATGGAGATGCACAAGCCTCGCATCTTGAAACCTAAAGACGAAGATGTCACACTAACTGCTCAGTCCCCCCTCGACGCTACGCCCGCGTACATGTCTCCAGAGCAGTTGGTCAATCACAATGACGTCGACCATCGCTCAGACATCTACAGTCTGGGAGCGATCTTGTACGAATTGCTTACTTTGCGCAGAATGGTGCAAGGCGACACGGTAAATCGAGTCTTGGATTTTGTACGACGCGGTCGGATACCGGCGCCTGCATCTCACATGGGTGGCGTTCCGGTGTCGGCGCATCTTGCTGAAATCTGCATGAGCTGCGTCGCGCATGAACCGGGCATACGATACCAGACTATGGATCACGTCATCGACCATCTAGAGGAATGGATGATCGATCCCAGCTACGACTGAGTCAGTTGGCAAAATTGTTCGCCCTCACGAATGGCAAGGCCCGAAGCCCGCCACTTACCCAAACGCTAATGCCGTACAACCAGTGTCTTGGTATTGAGTCATGACTCAGACTTCGAGCAAGCTCAATGTTCTTGCGCAGAACGACGTAGAGTTCTATCGAACCCACGGATTCCTGCGTATCCCCGCGGTCTTTTCTGAGGATGAGATCGAAACGATGACGAAGGAACTCAATTGGCAGATCGAAACATGGGCTAACGCCAGTCCCGGTTGGAGTGGTGGCTGGCGACAGGTCTACATGAGCGATGACATCGAGAAGAAGTCCAAGCTCGTCGCACTCCACGATCTTCACCGATACTCGAGAGCTTGGTGTGATGCAGTTACACATCCGACGCTAACAGGTGCGATTGCCGACTTAATTGGACCGAATGTCGAATTGCACCATACCACCTTGCACGCCAAGCCGCCAGCGACCGGTCATCCGTTTCCAATGCATCAAGACTGGGCTTTCTACAAACATCATGATGGTAGATTTGTCGACTGTTTAATCCACTTGGACGACACGGACGATACTAATGGGTGTATTCGGTTCCTGGACGGTTCTCATAAAGGGGGACCGAAGGAACATATCGTCAAATTCCCGGACGGGCAACCTTGTACGCCTCATCTCCCAACCAAGGACTGGAACCTTGAAGCTACGGTGCCGGTACCGGCTCAGCGTGGGGACGTTGTAGCGTTCAGCATCCACATGATCCATGGCTCACGAATCAACTCGTCCGGATCGATCCGTCGCTTGGTTCGCGTAGGTTATCGCGATCCAGAAAACATGCAAATCGCAGGTCAATCGCTTGGTCGACCTGGATTGATGGTATGGGGCCGACGACCTCGATGTGAGGGGCAAAGTCCGTTCGCGACTGATGTCTGATGAGACTCTATCCCGCTGAAGCGCGCAAACACAATGCGCAATCCGATCCGGTCCCGCTTACCGACGAACAGTTGCGTCATTTCATCGCGGCAGGATATCTGCCTCTACAGTCGACACTGCCCGCGTCGTATCACCGATTGATTTTCGAGCGATTCGATCAAGTCAGTCAGTCCTACGGTCATTTTGGTAATAACCTGCTTCCGCTAGTTCCAGAACTAGGTGAACTGTTCGAAGACCCGATCGTAAAAGGCGCCTTACAAACGGTGCTTGGCAAGGACTACAGCATGCACCCGCATCGAGCGCTGCATTCGAATCCTCCTGGGAGTCCAGAACAAGGATTCCACAAGGACAGCTATTGGGGATATGTCCGACGGGTACGCAACCACCGCCCATGGTGGGTCATGATCATGTATTTCCCGCAAAGCACGCCGGTGAAGAAAGGACCTACGGCAGTCATGCGTGGGAGCCAACATCTCAATCAGCAACCGAACGAGTACTGTGCTCCGGCATCGATCAGCGGCAAAGCGGGTAGTCTCGTAATGATTCACTACGACATTTGGCATCGCAAGATGCTAAATCAGACGGAATTGAATCGCTACATGTTCAAGTTTGAATTTACCCGTCTTCGCCCGCCAGAGTCGATGGATCGGGGGTCTTGGATTTCCCCTAAACGCAAGGTCAAGCCTGATCTCTCACCCGTTTGGGAAAGTGTGTGGGATTGGGTGGTTGGAAGACCGTCAGCGACTGATTCCGTTGGATACGAAGGAAACGCGATTTCGACCGACGACCTTGGTGCGATGGACGAGTGGCGTGGTATACGAGCGGGCTATGAGTGGGCGAAATCAGGCGAGGTTGCGATAGGGGCACTACTAAACGCGCTTCAATCAAATCCGACTGGGTACAACGAAAAACGACGCTATTCAGATAACGGTCTGTTGTGGCGGGACGACGCCATCGCGCGAAATGCGGCTCACGGATTGGTGAGTATTGGTAGACCGGCAATAAATGGGCTGTTGGATACGCTAGATCACGGCGGCGACCGAGCTAGAAAACATGCAGCGTTTGCATTAGGTGAAATCGGGGATCGGTCGGCCACTGACGGATTGGTTCGTGCGTTACAGGACGATGAAGTTCATGTACGAGTTGCCGCAATCGAAGCGCTTGGACTGCTCAAGCCTTCGAATGTCGGTTTAACCGCTATGTTGGCGGCGCTACGTGATCCGGCATCTGAAGTACGGTTTGATGCAGCGCTATCACTCATGCGAGCTTCGACTCGTACCAGTGCGGCGATGAAGGCTAAATGTGTGTCGTCGTTAGGCGCCGCTCTATATGACACGAACCGATATGTCAGTGGGTACGCTGCTGAAGCACTGGAGCGGATTGGATCGAAGGCGGCGTTAGCTGAGTTGCTACCGTTTCTTCGCAACTCACGTTGGTGTGCGCATACCGACAATCAGCATCCGTTTTGACGAGCTAGTGCCTAAGACAGCGGTAAGTGGAATTGCTGTCACTCTGAAGCGTATGAGCTCTTTTAATTTTGAAATGGTCATATGAAGCTACGTTCCTGCATTTTGGTCAGTCCGCATGAAAAAACTTTTATCAGCTGTTGTACTAACAATCGGGGTAATTAGCACACTAGTCAGTGTATCGGCGGAGGATTTAAGATCGAACGGCGGGAGTGCCACAAAACACAGCGATTGGTATGTTTCATACGAGTTAGGTCGCTTTAGTGACAACGCAGGATTACATTTAGACGATTTCCCGGGTGACACAGATCGCTATACCGTTGAGAAGATCATTCTCTCCGGGAAGATTGGGGTTGGGTATCGAGTTAGCCCCAGATTGTCGTTAGGGCTGCAGTACGCATTGGGCCCGAATGATCGTATTGAGATCTATTCTGGAGGAGACTACGAAGATAGGTTTTCTTCAAGAAAGAGCTATTTCACTTCCTTGGTTGTCAATCGTGAGTTCCAGCTGAGTAGCTACGATAGCGTCGATGTGAAGTTCGGAGTCACAAGAGCGACGTTTGAAAACCGCACTCGTTTGGGTCAGAGCAATGAAATGGTGTCACGCAATACCGAAGTGAAACCGCTCGTTGCTCTTGGGTATAGGCGAGAGTTCGCCAAGCGTTGGTCAGGTGTTTTCGAGATTACAAATTACTTTTTGTCAGATCCAGGTTCGGTTACGACAGCTACGATGGGAATCCGCTACGATCTATGACACGTCTTCGTTACGACTATTGGGAGCCTAAAGAACGTATTGAATCCGCTTTAGATCGAGAGTTCATCTTGTTTGACACGGGTAACTAGACAAGACCGTCACTAATTCAAAGTTCCCCAGTTTCCGACCTTGGGTTTCGCAATCAATCCGCGTGGTGATCTCGGCGCGAAACTAACAGCGCAACTTGTTGAGTTAGAACTTCATCACCGTGCTGATTGGCTAGCGTATCCTGTAGCGTAATAACGCCGCGATCAGCTCGCGATGAAGAAGGTTTTTTCTGAATACACTCGGTGCAATAGGTAAGAACGTCACCAGGTCGCGCTGGATTGGGAATCCGGATTGCTTCTTTACCAAGCATTGCAAGGATTTGAATGCGATCTTCATGATCGAAGAACAACCGCGTGCAAATCGCGAAGAGGTGTAATGAAGATGCGATTAAGCCGCCGAAGATTGACGCGGAAGCGGCTTTTTTATCAATGTGGAAGGGTTGAGGATCCCACCTAGCAGCGAACTCGACGATTTCCGACTCGGTGAGCGTGTAAGTTCCTACCTCGCTGCGATAGCCGATCTCGATATCGTCAAAGTACAGCACGTAACGGTGCTTCCTCGGTTGCGATATCCAATGGCTCAATGCCAAGCTGATCGAATAGCAACTTGTCTTCTTCGTTCTCCGGATTCGGTGTCGTAAGCAGTCGTTCTCCGCAAAAGATCGAATTTGCTCCCGCGAGATAACACAGGGCTTGAGCCTCGTCGCTCATCTCAGTTCGACCAGCGGAGAGCCGAACGAAAGATCGTGGCATAAGGATGCGCGCAACACAAACAGTGCGTACGAATTCGATGTTAGATATCGTTGCCGAGTCGTTAAGAGGTGTGCCTTCGACGCGCACGAGCATATTTATCGGTACCGACTCAGGGTGCTGGGGAAGGTTTGCGAGTTGTTGGAGTAAGCCCGCCCTGTCCTTACGGGATTCGCCCATGCCAACGATACCGCCGCAACACACGTTGATGCCTGCGTCACGAACGGCTTCGAGCGTATCAAGGCGGTCTTGGTAGGTGCGCGTCGTAATGATGTCGCCGTAATACTCAGGCGAAGTGTCCAGATTGTGGTTGTAGTACGCCAACCCTGCGTTGGCGAGACACTGAGCTTTGTCGTCGCTCAACATTCCGAGAGTCACACAGGTTTCTAAACCTTCGTCATTGACCACACGTATTAGTGTCGCAACTTGCTCCACCTGCCGCACCGTCGGGCTTCGCCATGCCGCTCCCATACAGAACCGGGAGGCACCGTCAGCTTTGGCGTTTCGCGCAGCTTGCACAACATCCTCGATCGGCAATAGACCGTGGACATCCAATCCCGTATCGAAATGCACGCTCTGGGGACAGTATTTGCAATCTTCTGGACATCCGCCAGTTTTGATACTGAGTAACGTGCTCAGTTGGACTTTGTTTGGGTCGAAGGTCGCGCGGTGAATCGATTGCGCCTCATACATCAAATCGTTGAACGGCTTCTCGAACAACGCGAGGACCTCGTTTTCTTCCCAGTCGTGGCGTAAAGAGATAGTCAAGTCAATCGTCCGAAACAAGAATCACCAGCCGCTGCGTGGGTCAAGCGTGAAAGCGGGTCTGGCATGAGTTTAATTCGGCAATTCTAGCTGTCGGCCATATTGGGAGTCGAGATGGACATGAGAGTATTTCGCTGGTTTACGCAGGTCGCATTACTTTTTATCGGTTTTGCGATATTCGCGCAACCTGCGGACACAGATGAGGCGACTCCACCTGAGCCGACTTGGCATGGCAAAACAAGCGTTGCCATCGACAAAGAGGCACTTTCCGCCGTTGATGAAATGATGACCAGATACGTCGAGGAAGGAAATGTGGCCGGCATTGTGGTATCGGTTGCGCACCAGAACGAAGTGGTCTACACCAACGCAGTAGGCAATCGTGGGATTGAGGATGAACGCCCAGTAAAGGTAGACGACCTGTTTCGGATCTACTCGATGACGAAGCCCATTACGGGCGTCGCGTTAATGCAGCTGCATGAGCAAGGCAAGTTCGAACTAGATGATCCTGTTGACAAGTACATTCCGGAATTCGCGGAGTTGAAGGTTCACAATGAAGAAGGCGAGCCCACTGCCCCCGAGAATCCGATCACCGTCCGGAATCTGCTCACCCACACGGCTGGTTTTGGCTACGTGTTCACAGCCCATCCAGTAGATCAAGCGATTCGGAGTGAAGGCGTATTAAGTTCAAAGGACTTGGATGAATTCGCAACGAAAGTTGCGGCGATTCCTCTGAAGTTCGAACCTGCTACACAGTGGCACTACAGCATTGCCGTCGACGTTCAAGGTCTGCTGATCGAACGCTTGAGCGGCAAGACGTTTGACGTGTATCTCAAAGAGAACATCTTCGACCCACTGGGAATGGAAGATACGTTCTTTGGCGTCCCGGAAGAAAAGTTTGAGCGATTTTTGCCGAACCACTCGTGGAGCAGGTCGATGAACCATCTGATCCAATCAGGTACCCAGAGTTTCGATTCTTACCGAGACGTCACGTTTTTCTCCGGTGGTGGTGGATTGGTCTCAACGGCACATGACTACATGACTTTTGCACGTGCGGTCGCGAACGGCGGTGAACTCAACGGTGTGCGAATTCTCAAAGCCGAAACGGTCGAAGAGATGCGTCGCAACCATCTCGGTGAAGCGATCAAAGCAGAAGGCGGAACAGGCGAAGATCCGGGCGCGATGTTAGGTGCGGATGCTAGGGGTTTTGGATTCGGACTGGGTTTTGGTGTTAACACCGGACCTTCGACAGCGGGTCGCTCGCATGGTGAGTACAGCTGGGGAGGTGCGGCAGGCACGGTGTTTTGGATTGATCCGGTTGAAGACCTGATTGTGGTCGGCATGATCCAGCGCATGGGTGGTGGCGTGCCTCTATCACGTGACCTGCATCAATCTGTTCGAAGTGCGCTGGTTTACGAGTAGGCTAGCTCTTACCAAGCAATGTAGCCATCAACTTCGTGGTTGGGGTTGGTGGCTGGTCCTTAAATTCGGATAGGCGTTCGTACACGTCAGCCGCGCCCTGATGAAAACCGCAAGGCAGACCGTTCGCGTCAAACGTACTTGCGATTTCTTGCATTTCTGCGGCAAATCGCCACGCTTTGCGGCTGACTGAAGGACCGATTTTCTCGGTTCTTGTTTTCAGCTCCGGCTGGGAAATCGACCACTCCTTTAACAGTGCATCGGTGATGTTGTTAGCTTCAGCAAGTGCACGAATGTTGAGTAGTAATGCGGACGTACCTTTTGTGTATGCCGCATAGCACATCTTCAACGCAGAGGCCGCGGTTGTCGCCGGACCAAGATCAGTCGGCGCCGCAAACGTATCAACAAAAAGCGATTTCACGAATGCAGCTTTTTCACCGGATAAGTACAAGCGTGTAGCGTTCGCGCGCCTCGCCGGAGGTCCGATGACGCTGCCATCTACGTAGTTCGCACCCACCAGAGTCGCGACACGAGCCGCGGTCATCGGCGATGTCGCGTTTGCGTCAACGTAGATACCCTCAAAATTCAGCGCGACGACTGATTCTGCTGTCGCTTCCGCATATTCCGGGGGACAAATTGAAACCACGACATCGACCTTCCGCAATCCCAAGTCGAGGGAGGCATACTCCGAAAATCCATCAGCCTCAGCACGCGCTCGCGTACTGTCGGAGCGGTCGCGAGACACCCAACCAACGTGGTGCTGGTTTGCGCGAAGACAAGCCCCGAGAGACGACCCCATTTCCCCGGGGTGCAGAATCAGAATACTCGTCATAACTAGCTTTTGTTCAAACTCGAAGGCACGAACAATAAGCCATGCGCCTGTGGCAGGTTGGACGCACTTCTCGGACGATTAACATAAATAAGTTCAGTACAGGAGTAAGCGATGTCAGAATTTGAAGGCAAAGTTGCAATTGTGACCGGTGCAGGCGGTGGTATTGGCCGCTCTCATGCGATCGAATTCGCAAAACGAGGCGCGAAGGTAGTCGTCAATGATCTTGGGGGAAGTGTCTCGGGTGACGGCCAAGGCGATATGGCCGATCAGGTGGTCGCGGAAATAGTCGCTTTAGGCGGTGAAGCTGTTGCGAATAAAGCGTCGGTTGCGGATCGCGACGGGGCAAAGAGCATCATCGATGACGCTATTACTACCTTTGGCCGGATTGACATATTGGTCAACAACGCAGGAATACTGCGTGATAAGACATTCAAGAAAATGACGCTCGACGACTTTGACCTCGTGATGCAAGTGCACCTAACCGGGACTGCATACGTGACCCATGCAGCATGGCCTCACATGTATGAACAACGGTACGGTCGAATCGTATTCACCAGCTCAGGTTCAGGGATTTTCGGAAATTACGGTCAGTCGAACTACGGCGCTGCAAAGATGGGCATGTTAGGTCTTGCAAATGTGCTCGCGCTAGAAGGTGGTCCGCGAAACGTTCATGTAAATTGCCTAGGACCAGGTGCCGCGACGCGAATGACGAACACCGTACCGGGACGCGACGAAGATGTCTCGGACCCTGACCCGACACGGCATCCGGCGCTTGTCAGCCCGGCCGTACTATTTATGTGCAGCGAAGGTGCGCCGAATGGTTGCGTGATTCATGCGAGTGGGGGCAATTACTCACGTAGTGAGATTGTCGTGAATCAGGGTGTGTCAATAGGCGCAGGTGCTACCTACGAAGATTTAGTGCCACACATTGATTCGCTCATGGATATGACGGGCGCGAAACCTCGTGAGCGTCGACAACCACGACCTCGAAGCTAGCTAGGCTCAATTCTTGCTACCGCGATATCTTCTGAGCATTGTGAATGCAGTCTGAGCGGATGTTGTGACTGATCAAGAGAGCGATTCGAAAGGCAAACTACTCACCCGCAATTGGCTGATCACCTTTGGCGTCGTTCTAACGTTTGTCTGGCTCATCGGCGGGATCACATACATTGTTTTTCTTGGAGGGTGGTCCTCGTTTGTCAATCAAAGTGCGGATGCGCTCGGCGGCTTCCTCGAAGGATTCTTCGCGCCGTTAGCGTTTCTTTGGTTGGTGATAGGACTATTTATTCAACAGCGTGAGCTCGCTTCAAACACAGAGGCATTGCGGCAAACGAACCTGAATTCCGAGAGGCAGACTGAAGTACTCGCCGCGACCGAATTGCGTGCGCGGCAAACCGCGTTCTTTCAGATTGCGGAAAACGTTCGTCGTCAATCAGGCAATCTGGCAGGTCTCCTTGTTAGGTCGTTAGAGACTGAGCAAGGCGAAAAAATCGTCAGCGATGAAGAGATGGTGGAACACTGGATGGAACACCAACACGGGCAATACGAGATATTTCCCGCCTTACTGAGCGATCTGGGTGGGCTGTTCGAGCGCGAAGGGTTTAGTCAGTTCGATGTTTACTACGGCTCAACGTCGCGGCAGCAGACCACTTCTGAGTACATAAAGAGTTTTCGCGGTTTACTCCAACTGGCTAAAGACTGTGACGATGATGGAACCATCGGACGCACAATCACGCAAACACCACACGGACAGGTTTACTCAGCCATGCTTGAGAACATCGTGCCGCCCGTGTGTTGGGTTCTGTTGGACGATTTCTCGCCGTTCACGAACCCGGCAGAAGACGCCGATCTCTTCGGAACTTGGCATGTCCGTGCAAAGACGATTCACGGAGAACAGGATTGGTTCACGACGTTTCGCGAAACGGAAAGTGGCGTTGAAGGCGAATTGCACCTTGATGACGCAGCTACGCTAATTCAAGAAGTAGCTGTTGATGGCGCTGCAGTGTTCGCTCGAGTCGTATTGTCAGAGAACTTATTCATCATGACTGGTATGATCGAAGGATCACTACTACGCGGTCAGATAGACGTTAGAGAAGGAATATTCGCGACGTTTGACGGCATTCGAACATGATCGGGTAGGTGTTAATGCACCTTGCGATTTCGATTCTGTTGCGATTGATGAGGACAAATCGGCTTTTAGTCATTTGGTGACCGATTAGCCGGGGCGATCGGCGCACGACGACTGCGGCGTTGACTCGCGACTGGTTCTGGACCGAAGAAAGTCGTCAAGTAATCGAGAATTATCGGTTCGTTCTCGCCTAGATTCCAGAGACCTTCTTCATTCTGCATTCGCTTTATGACTCCCTCCCAAGCTGTACGAGATAAACGGACATTTTTGAAAATCTGACTAGAGTGGCAGGACGTACAGTGCGCTCTGACCAGCTTCCAAGCACCTGCTGAATCTGCGATTAGGACTGGATCAACCGATACCTCTTGGTCATCCGCTCGACCCGATGACGCAATGAGCGACAAGCTCAGAAAGACGATGGTTGAGGTTCTAGACCACATTCACTGCGATGCGGTGACAAGCGTTGTTGCCGTAACCCTTCGGGTTCCAACCAGGTACCAGCATTGGTTGTGACTCGCCATTTGAATCAACCGCCTTTGCCCATACTTCGTAGTAACCTCGACTTGGAAACTTGATCGAGAAGTCGAAATGCTGCCATGCGAATCGATTGACGGGCGCCCGTAAATTCGCACTCACCCAAGTTGTGCCGTAGTCGATCGAAAGCCGCACTGACTGTATTTCCTGTTCGCCCGCCCAAGCGTGTCCGTGAATAGGCAAGCGTCGGACAGATGCGTGCGTGATGCCGGATAGAGGTCTTGTAATCAATGATTTCACCGGCATCGATTCAAGTAGGCACATCGCGTCATTCGGAACTTGACTCCCGGGCGCAACGGGTTCGCAAGGAACGTGGTAGGCAGGTGGCGCCATTTTGGGGCCGTCATGAAGACGATCACGAATTGAAAGTCCGTTTAGCCATTTCCCAGACGTCGAACCAGCGTGACCACCAAACACCAACCGTAGCGGGTGTCCGTTCATGGGATGTAAGTCTGTGCCGTTCATACCCCAAACCAACATTGAGTCTGGATCCATGGCTTTCGAAATAGGAACCCCTCGCGAGATTGCTTCTCGATTCGGATCACCGCTGGCATGTCGATCGCGGCCGTGATATGCAACGAACACCGCGTCTTCTTTTAGTCCGACATCCAGGAGAAGGTCACGTAAACGCATACCGTTCCAAACTGGACAGCCAACGGCTCCTAAGGTCCATTGATTACCGCTGACTGGAGGATCAAATTCAGCACGACCGTTACCTCCGCACTCGAGGGTTATCTGTTGGGAAATATGCTCGAATTGCTGCTTTAGTTGTGAGAGCGTGTACTGCCGCTGAGCCTGAACTGACTCGCCACCAATGCTCAGGGTCCAGTTTGAGGGGTCAACGGCGCTAGGCGGCATGCCGTTGTTTCGAATAAAGAGTCGATTGGTCGGCGTGATGTCATCGTTCAGCAGGTGCGGCATCGTCTCAGCATTTAGAGGGCGGTCGTTTAACAGGACCAAGCCTTCCTTGCCTTCGATCACAAACGGCTCGGTCGTATTGGCATAGACAGCAGGAATCAAGCCGGTTGGCATGTATTCTGAAAAAGCAATGTGTATTCCCAAAGCGCCCGCGATGCTTCCGAGACCGCACATAAATCCACGTCGTGTTTTTAGATTGGAAGTTCGATGCCAAGTTTCCCAATCAGCACGTTCTGGGTCTTGCGCGAAGAGTTCATGAACACCGCGTTCGCGACGCGTCGTCAAGCTGGACCCCAATCAATCGAATTCGATAGCACGTAGTTTATCGGGTACTCGATTTATTCCCGGCATTTCGGCGGCCGACACCAATCCAGCTTGCAGTGCCGAAAAGCTATCTCGGGTGTGAGTCGATGTCTCGGTGAAGTGACCTAAACCCAAGCCAGGACCAGATGCTGATGAGCGCGGCAATCAAAAACACATGCGCCCCGATGCCATCGAATTCGGGTAACCAGCTAACCGACCACCCGACATAGAGCACGATACCCATGAAGGGTGCGAACGCACCACGTAGACCAGTCAAGGTTACGTGTATTCCCATATACGTGACTAAATCTCGTTCATTTGCGAAGTCGTTATGGCCGAGCTGCCACGCCAACGTACCCGCACTACGCGCAAATCCCATCGTGACACGACCAAGTGCTAACAACCAGAGTCCATGCAGTATGGCGCCCGCCCACATGATGAGTTGTGATACAACCCAGAAAACGCTCATACGCGAGCGAAACTCCGCGACGTGCACCTTGTCGAGATAGCGTGCCCACATGGGTAATGTGACGGTACCAACCGCATGCGGGATGATCATGCTTAAGGCGATACTGACCGTGTAACTAGCGTTCATCTCGCGCGACACAAGATAGATGAGCGGTGCTTCAAGCATCATGTTCGATACGCCACCTAGGAACTGGTAGAACTCATACCGAGCGAAATTCGTGTCGTTTCGAAGGATCCGCCAGAAACTCGCAAGCGGCACGCGAGACGCTCGCGAAACGACTTGACGTACGCGCCGTTCCGCGACGCGATGGCGCATTTCACCGGTTACTTCAATCCGTGAAAAAGAGAAGATTCCTAGCATCGCGATGACCATCGCGACAACGTACATGATGCGGAAGCTAGTTGGACTTCCGTCGAGGATAGGTGCGCCGACCATGGTGGTGACCACCATCACCAGACTGGTGATAAGTTGTAGGCGACCAGTCGTGCGTGCTCTTACCTCGCGAACATAGTTCAAGCTCCAGACGACGCTACGGATCGTAATCGTGCCTGCAGTAAAGATACGCGCCAATACGACACCGGTACAGAGCGTGAAGATACCGATCGGTGTAGGCGGGGAGAATGCAACCAGTAGTAGACAGACTATTGTGAGGGTCTGCAACAACACCACGAGTGGAACTTTCGAACGTGCACTCGCCACGCCGTTCCACAGGTAGCTGGAGAGGTTGCCGAACATCGGTGCAGCGGTGAGAAGTGCAATGACTGACGGCGGTACGTTGTAGATTTTGTCCGCGATTACGCCAATAAACCCACCCTCGAGCATCGCCAACGCGACAGGGACCGTGAGTTCGGTTATTTGTTCACGATTGAGGCTGCGACGTGCGGCCGGCGTAAGTTGGACCGAGCCAAATACGCGGCTAAAGAGTCCCACCTCTAGTTTGGCATGGTCACGCCCGCGTCTGCGGGTGGCAATTTAGTGAGGTCGAGGCTGGCACGCTCGGCATAGTCTTGGGCGACCGAAACAGTTTCGCGATTGCATCGCGCAAGTGAAGACAGCGCAGCAAATACGATCCAAGATGAGGACACTTCAAAGTACTTGCGAAGTGCTTCACGCGACTCGGACAATCCGAAGCCGTCCGTTCCGAGCGCGACGAATGCGTTTTCAATCCACCGCGCGATCGATAGAGGCAGACTCTTCTGATAGTCGGACGCAGCAACCACGATGCCTTCTTCGGTTTCAAACAGTGCTTCGACGTAAGGGCGGACCGCAGTATCGTCGACTGCGAGCATCCGCTCGCGTTCGGCATTAATACCTTGGCGCGAAAGTTCGACGTAGCTAGTAACGCTCCAGATAGTGACTCGTTTGCCAAGTTCTTCGAGTTCCTTCGCCGCGTCCAGTACCTCCATCATGATGGCGCCACTGCCTAGCAAGTGGACATCCGCATTCTCGGTATATTGATACGGATACATACCCTTGACGATGCCTTCCTCTACCCCCTGTGGTATCGCGGGCATGGGATAGTTCTGGTTCGTCACGGTGATGTAATAGAAAACTGATTCGTTTTCCTGATACATGCGGCGGATGCCTTCACGTACGATCACCGCGATTTCATAAGCGAACGCGGGGTCATAGCTAATTAAGTTAGGAACCGTCGATGCCATGACATGAGAGTGGCCATCTTGATGTTGAACGCCCTCGCCGTTTAAGGTCGTTCTCCCAGATGTGCCACCTAAGAGAAAGCCACGACACATCATGTCACCACACGCCCAGATCATGTCGCCAACACGTTGGAAGCCGAAAATCGAGTAAAAAATATAAAACGGGATCATCGGTAACGCGTGATTGGCGTAAGCCGTGCCGGCGGCGAGAAACGAAGCCATGGCGCCTGTTTCGCAGATCCCTTCTTGAAGAATCTGACCGTCCTCCTTCTCACGATATGGAGCAATGGTCCCAAAATCAACGGGACGGTAGTGCTGGCCTTCAGGTGAGTAGATACCAGCCTGTGGGAAAAGACCATCCATACCAAACGTCCGCGCCTCATCGGGAACGATCGGGACTATGTATTTACCAAGATCGTCGTGACGTAACAAGCGTTGCAGCATGCGTACGACGCTCATCGTCGTGGACACCGCGCGGCCCTTCGAGCCTTGTAGCATGTCACTGAAAAACTCTAACGTCGGAGGAGCGAGAGTGCGGCAATTGACTTGCCTCGCAGGTACACCACCGCCTAGCTGATCACGGTGTGTTTTTAGGTACTGAATCTCGCTGCTGCCGTCGGAAGGCCGGTAGAACGCAGCTGCCTGCACTTCTTCGTCGCTGAGCGGAATCTCGAATCGTTTGGCGAGATCTGCGCGCTCCTCAGGTGAGAGGAACTTCTTCTGATGCACCGTGTTTTGACCAGCGGCATCCGGTCCCAGACCATCGCCTTTCACGGTTTTGACCAAAATCACGCAAGGTTTGCCTTCGACCTTTCGCGCCTGCTCATACGCTGCATAGATCTTGCGGTGATCGTGTCCTCCGCGCTTGATCGTCGTGATCTCCTCATCACTTAAGGTCTTCATCAGATCGATGAGTTTTGGGGTGTTCTCGACCCAATGCTCACGCACCACATCGCCAGGCGAGACGGTATACATCTGATAGTCGCCATCAACAGCTTGTTCCATACGTTGCTGCAAAATGCCTTCGACGTCGCGTTGGAGCAGTGCATCCCAGCCCCCACCCCATATAACCTTTAGGACATGCCAATCTGCCCCGCGAAAGCGTCTTTCCAACTCTTGGATGATCTTGCCGTTTCCGCGTACAGGACCATCCAGTCTTTGCAGATTGCAATTGATCACTAAAACGAGGTTGTCGAGATGCTCGCGCGATGCAATGTTGACTGTGCCGAGCACTTCCGGTTCGTCTGATTCTCCATCGCCGATGAACGCCCAGACTTTGCCTTTGTCCTTCCGCTTCAGCCCCCGTGACTCGAGGTACTTGATAAATCTCGCTTGATAGATCGCACAAGGTGTGGAGAGTCCCATACTTGCACTGGGCATCGTCCAAAACTGACTAAGTCGACGAGGGTGTGGATAGGAAGGTAATCCGCCTTCCTCTGCCAGTTCACGGCGAAAGTTCTCTAAGTGAGTTTGCGTTAGACGACCTTCAAGCCAGGCGCGGGCGTAAACGCCTGGTGACGTGTGCGCTTGAAAGTGAACGTGATCGCCACCATGGGGATGACCATGAGCTCTGAAAAAGTGATTGAAGCCGACTTCCATCATCGTGGATGCGGACAGATAAGTAGCGATATGACCACCGACGCCAGACCCACTGTCGTATGCCTGAAGCACCATCGCGACCGCGTTCCAACGTAGGATGCTCTCGATGCGAGACTCTAGTTCAATGTCGCCGGGATAGGCGGGCTCGTCCGCAACTGGGATGGTGTTGCTGTACGGTGTGTTCATCGCAGCGTCCGTAAGCACCATGCCTTGCCCGGAGAGTTGGTGCTGCAGGCGTGAAAGCAGGTGCTTTGCGGCGTCACCGCCTCGTTCTTGCATGACGACGCTGAGCGCGTCGAGCCATTCTTGTTGTTCGAGCTCCCAATCGTCGTCACGAATGGACAGTTCAGGAGTAGCCATGGGTGTGATTATTGAAGCGTATAGAGCGAGTTCTTCGACTGCACCTGATTTTAGTGCTGAGGTGCAGGCTGCATCAATTGACGAATCGGACCAATTGACCCCGAGCGTGAGTGGTTAGCATTCACGATATATAGTGTGATCTAGCAGATTAAAGGGAATACGTCATGCGCTTGCTGTGGATCAAAGTAGTTTTGTTTGGAGTGTTAATCCTCGCACTTGCTGGGTGCGCGCAGGAAGCACCACAAGAAACAGCCGTCGCGACTTCTGAAGAACCTCAGTTGTCTGCTCTTGCACAGAAAGCCCGCGAGGTCACCGCGACGATCGACACGTCGAGGATAACGAACGCGAACTCGGAACCGGGCAACTGGTTAGCTCACGGTCGCACATACGACGAGCAACGCTACTCGCCGCTCAATCAGATCAATACTGAAAACGTAAAGGAGTTGAGTGTCGCCTGGCATTTTGATACGGATTCCAAGCGAGGATTGGAAGCATCGCCAATCGTGGTGGACGGCGTTATGTACACCACCGGTTCGTGGAGTACTGTTCAAGCGTTCGATGCCACGTCCGGCGAAGTACTTTGGGAGTACGACCCGATGGTACCCAAAGCTTGGGGTCAGTACGCCTGCTGCGATGTGGTTAACCGTGGCGTCGCAGTCTACAAAGGTCGAGTCTTTGTTGGTGCACTGGACGGTCGGCTCATTGCATTAGATGCAGGTACAGGCGAAGTACTTTGGGAAGTCCTCACTATCGATGCCTCGCTTCCATATACGATCACTGGCGCACCCCGTGTCGTCAAAGACATGGTGATCATTGGCAACGGCGGCGCAGAACTTGGTGTTCGAGGCTATATCACGGCCTATGACGTCGCGACCGGCGACGAGAAATGGCGGTTCTACACCGTGCCCGGCGATCCTTCTCAACCGTTTGAATCGCCCGCGATGAGTTTAGCTGCCGAGACTTGGAAAGGCGGCGAGTGGTGGAAGATAGGCGGTGGCGGTACTGTCTGGGATTCCATGGCTTACGATCCGACCTTAAATCTACTCTATATTGGCGTCGGCAATGGCTCGCCTTGGAATCGGTATATTCGAAGCCCAGGCGGCGGCGACAACCTTTATTTATCCTCCATTGTGGCGATAAATCCAGACAACGGAATGATGGTGTGGTATTACCAGACGACCCCCGGCGATAACTGGGACTACACCGCGACCCAGCACATCATTCTTGCGGATCTCGAGATCGACGGCGAGATGCGTCAAACCGCGTTACAAGCACCAAAGAATGGCTTCTTTTATGTGATTGACCGCACAGATGGCAGTTTTATTTCAGCTGAGGCCTACGTTCCGGTGACATGGGCAAGCCACGTCGATCCGGAAACCGGACGACCCGTTGAAACGCCTGAAGGTCAGTACCGTCAGGAAGAGCGCACTGTGCGGCCTGGACCATTGGGTGGTCACAACTGGCATCCGATGTCGTTCAGTCCCGATACGGGTTTGGTCTACATACCGGCGATTGATCTAGATTTCACTTACTCGCACGAGGAAGTTTTCGAACACGAACCGGGTTGGTGGAACTTGGGTTTGGCGGGAGGTCCTGATGCCGATGATCAACCAGCTACCGTTGAGGATCAGATTTCGAGCCTACAGAACGTCCGAGGACACTTGTTGGCTTGGGATCCGGTTGAACAGAAGGAAGTTTGGCGTGTCGAGCATGGTTCGGCGTGGAATGGCGGTGTCCTAACGACCGCTGGCAACCTCGTATTCCAAGGTCGTGCAGACGGCACGTTCCGCGCATACGCGGCTGATTCTGGCGAAGAGCTTTGGGAGATGGCGGTCCATACTGGCATCATCGCAGCTCCTGTAACGTACGAGGTCGATGGTGAGCAATACGTTGTCATCGTAGCAGGCTGGGGTGGTGCCTTCGGAACCACATCGGGCGTGCCGCGGCACAAAGGCAATGTACTTGAGGAAGGTCGTGTCGTGGTGTTCAAGCTTGGTGGCGCGAGTGAACTACCTGAACCAAACGTGACGCACGTCAACATTCCACAGCCGCCCGAGATCGTGGCAACACAGGAACAACTGCTTCTTGGTAATCAGAAGTACAACGCTTACTGCTCAACTTGCCATGGTCCGAGCGTTAACAGCGGAAGTCAGATTCCTGATCTAAAGTACCTAGGCGAGGCAGGTCACGCCCGCTGGGAGTCAATTGTGTTGGGCGGCGTGTATAGCGGCCTAGGAATGCCGAGTTACGCAGAGATGCTGACGCCCGAAGAAAGCGAAGCGATTCAAGCTTACGTAGTCGCGGCTACCAACGCTTCGATTGCATTCTGCGAAACGAGCTATCCCTCTGACTACCCCGAGCTATTTGGTACATCATGTACCAAGCGTGTGATTGAGGAGCAATAGTCGTTAGGTTAACCGCCGTAACGCACAGGTCAATGTACCACTCGTAAGAGTGCGTCAGGAATCAACGGCGTTAGCCTGCTCTTGTCGTTGATTCTGAAACAGAGGCCGTGGACCGCGCAAGCTGATGCGCCAAAGAAGGCGAGTATTGGTTGGATCCGTCGCTTGATCGATCGGCGTCGCGCTGTGCATGACGGTCGGGTTGTCCCACATCACGATATCGTGCACCTGATGACGATAGGACGTGGTAAATCGCGATTGCAGGGTGTGCGCACTTAGTGACTTTAGCAAATCCTCCGCAGCGGACTGTGACATCCCCTTAATCCCTTGCGCGGTGCCGGTAACGGCATAAAGGGTTTTCTGATTCGTCTCAGGATGGCGACGAACAAGCGGATGAAATGCCGTGTACTCGGGATCCCAATTAGGCGGCGGCAAAGGTTTGTGGTCGCCTTTGGGTGCAGAGACAGAGATGCCGTGACGATGTTTAACCACCAGCTCGTCGATCTCTTGTTGCATCAATTTCGGCAACGCGTCGTAAGCCGCAGCCATGTCACAGAACTTCGTTTCGCCACCAATCTCCGGCGCATGAACGGAATACAGCATCGTAACCGATGAAACTGTTTTTCTAAAAGACTGATCCGTGTGCCAGTGTGCTGCTCCGAGCCGCGACTCCTTTGTGCTGGTTTGCAGGTTGGAAATATGTGCGATTTCAGGGAAATCAGAGTCCCTACTCAGCGGAATCGGTTCGCCGATTCGACATGCGAAATCTCGATATTGCGCTTTGCTCAGACCATTGGTTTTGAGAATGAGGAAGCGATTTGCATAGAGATTGGTCAGCAGCTCACGCAAATTGGCGTCATCAAGCGTTGGGACGTCAATATCTTGAACGACTTTGCCGAAATTTCCGTTGAGCGCTTCGAACCTCATGGGCGTTTGGTGGCCCGTAGTAACTAATTTGCGTGCGGATGCGGCACGATAGGTAAAGAGCGAACAACGCCTTCCATATAAGAAAGCGAAGCGTCTTCAATCAGGATGTCTGGCGTTACGATCGAAACAAAGACAGGTACGTTTCCAGAGAATAGCGATACATCGCCACCTTGAAACGCGTAGGTTGAATTGTGAACTGATGTGTTCGCCGAGTAACCAGGTAGGTTACGCAGTTCTCTCAACAAGTCGCTTCTCACGACTGCGTGCCTTACAAGTTCCTCATCGCCGTTGGGATAGACTTTGTAGGCACGCATCCCTGGTAAAGACTGGCCGATCTGTGAACCAAGAAACGGTGACGGCACGCCAGCGATCTGAATATAGGGATTAGCTACTCGCTCGATTCGAAGGCCAAAGTCCTCTCCGTTTTCTGCGACGATGTCGAGAAGCAGTTGCTTGAGCTCTTCGTCGCTCAAACCATCGTTCGCTTCAATGAAAAGATTTGAGACGGCGGGTCCCGAACCCGTTGCATTGCTACCGGTGCTGTTTTGAATGTCCTCCGTTGGATTGCGATCACTCAACAACGTCTTCAGAATACCGTTTTCTACCAGATTAACGCGCTGCGTGCGTACACCGTCGGAATCGACTGGGTAATGTCCGATGAGATTCACACCTTGGTACGTCGTCTGTGCTGGATCGTCGTAGACGCTCCAACTTCGAGGCAATACGCGCGAGCCTAATCGTTCCTTTAGGCTACTAACAGGCATAGCGCGATTGAACATCGCCGCGATCGCCTCATTTTCGAACACAGGTTGCTTGTAGTTGATGAGGTTTTGTGCTAGCACCTGTCCGACCAACTCCGCGGCAGCTTGTCCTTGAAACAGGACGGGGCCGTTGTAACGATCGAGGGGTTCTGCTACGCGGGTCATCCGCAAGCGTTCGTGCATGGCTTTCACTTCGCGCTTGACTTCTGGAAGATCCGCAATTTCGTTCCAGGACCGTCCGAGAATATTGACGTAATCCGATACATAGCGACCGTCTTCCGATTGGGTCCATGCTGTGACACGGATATACGCGGTGTCATCCACCCGTGAGAAATGAGAGCCTTCGCTATTCAGATAGGTGTCAACGTGTTGATTAGCGAACACCTGTACGTCGCTGTCGTGGATGAATGCCTCATCGTGACCTACTTCCGACAGCTCGCGTGTGAAATTTCGTACATCTGCAAAGTCGAGTTTTGGCGAGCGTCGTTTATCGATATATATGGTTGGCTCTTCGATTGAGAAATCCAGTGCCGACTCCTGTTGGGAGTTCTTCATTGCGGCCTCTTTCGCCGCATAGATTTCAACCGCATCTCGATATGCAGTATCGGTGGCTAGCCAGATCTGCTTCCGGAGCAACTGGTAGTCGTCGTCTAGCGCCAGGGTCCTGTTGGTGCGTTGATTCCTGAAGTTGCGTGACATGAAGTTAGAGTTGTCGAGTTCACGTGAACCAACACGCATTTCAACCTCTAGACGACGGGTTTGCCCCATATTCATGTTTTCGAGACCGCCTCTTGAGGCAGCGACAGTAATGGAATGATCCGTGTGTACGGTATAGCCAATGAAGTAAGGCTTTACCACGCCTTCTAGTTCTAATCCGTCTATGCTCCGTTCCAGTTCATCCTGCAAGGCTTGCACGAGTACGCTGTTTTCGTCAGCCGCAGCTGCCGTGCTTGCGAGAAGTAGAACCGTTCCTAGGAGTTGGCACATTCGATTCATGAGCCGGTACTCCCTGGTGGCGGGAGTATCGGAAGGATTGCGCGTGACTGCGAAGCACGCTGAACTTCGATCTGCCCGACGAGTATTGATGGCGAAATGGCGGATACCGGTACATTTCCTGATTCAGCGCCACATTGCCCATTGAACACCGCTGCGTCGTCCGCAGCCGCAATCACATTATCGAAAACTGCAAGAGGCGTTCCGATCAGGTCCACACCACGCACAAGTTCGCGCGAACCGTCTTGGTAGATCTTGTAGACAATCACAGGACGTACCGTGAACGAATTTGGGAGACTACGCGTAGTGATCGTGAATCCCCCGACGATGTCGTCAAAGTACAGTCCGTACTCAAGATTGCGTTCTTTCAGAATCGCAATCATCTGCTCCTCAAGCTCCGATGCCGTGTACGGGTCATCAACTTCGACAAGTAGATTCGATTGTCGGGCAACAGATTTAAGTCCAATGGCTTTGCGGCCGTGACCGTTCGACTCGCGAAATCCCTCATCGGCCAACGTCGAGCGACCAAGTAGAAAGCGTTTCAGGATCCCGTCTTCAATGACACGAACCTTTTGGCCGGCTACTCCTTCGCTGTCGTATTGGTAAGTCCCGAGTAGATCAGTGTCGCCGAATTTCTTCATCGATGGATCGAAAACCACAGAAATGGATTCGGGTAACACGCGTTGATTGATCTTGTCTTTGAATGTTTGGGCATCGTTGGTTTGCTTCAGGCGGTGCCCCTCCAATCGATGTCCGAGTATTTCGTGAAACAACACTCCGGCGGCGCGCCCAGACAGGATCGCCGGACCTGTATACGGTTCAATGTTTGGTGCATTGCGAAGATTGATTAGGGTAGTGACAATCTCGTCTGCAGTTCGTGTCAATTCTCGATCGGAGGGTAAGCCAGATGGTTTGCGCGCGTGAAACAGTTTTGATAGGTTCAGGTTTGAGCCATCTTCCGCCTTCGTTGTAGCGGAAAGAACGATGGTGTAAGTGAGCTCGTCTGACTGAATGCGCGAACCCTCACTATTTACGAAAAACCTTACGCTCTTGACCACGGAACCTTGTGCATTACCACTAAGAAGCTTTGGGTGTCCTTTGAAGACGTTAGAGATGCGCTGGAGTCGTTTTTCCCACTCAGTGCGAGCGAATTGAATCGGTATGTCCAATTCAGAGTGGGAGACCTTTACCGAGGGTGCGAGGTCGAACGCTGGTCCTTCGGTTTCGATCTGTATTTCACTCTTAGTTCTGACGTTGACGAGTTCCTCGCTAGCTTGCTTGAACGTGCGGTCTGTTAATAACCACAAGTTATTGCGGATGCCCTCTTGGCTCGCTAGAGAGCCGAGGGTCACTTGAGGAAAGCGACGCCGATCGGTCTGGTGGGTGTTGTCGAATTCTGATTGACCCACACGTAAATCAATGTCGTAATACGTCCCGCCGGATTCTGAGCTACGCGTCACCCTACCGAACGTGGTGCTGACACTCGCTCGGTAATTGTCAGTGACCTCATAGCTGATGTAAAAAGGTGGGTCCGGTTGCTCCGCCAGCTCGGACATCGAGCGTTCAAGCTCTGCCTCCATGGCGTTCAGAATATTGCGATCGTCGATGCGTTGTGCGTCTATAGCAACTACAGTAAAAACGAGCGCGAAAACGGTACCAAGCCGCGTCCACCGACAGTCAGATATATGCATTTCAGGTCCAGTAAGGAGAGGTCAGCGAGCTGTGAGCAGCTAGCTTACGTATCGTGCAACGGTATTTTCCAATAGTTCTTGATTGCCCGATGTTGGTTGCAAAGAAGACTTGCGTTCGCGTGTCAACTCAGCCAGCTCTATTAAACTTGAATTCGGCGCCAGAATACGTTGTCCTAGTTCGCTTTCCCAGCCAGCGTAACGAGTTGCCAATGCATCGCTAAGCACGCCGTCTTCGAACAACGCTGCAGCGTTCAGGAGACCATGAGCAATCGTGTCCATACCACCGATATGACCGTAGAAAAGATCTTCGCGATTCACGCTTTGGCGCCGTAACTTGGCGTCGAAGTTAAGGCCACCTGTCGAGAAACCGCCAGCTTTGAGGATTTCGTAGAGTACGAGCGACCATTCAGCAGCGGAATTTGGAAACTGGTCCGTATCCCAACCATTTTGCGGGTCGCCTCGATTGGCGTCGACGCTGCCAAAGATGTCGTTAGCGATCGCGAATGCGATTTCGTGGTGGAAACTGTGTCCCGCAAGCGTCGCGTGATTACATTCGATGTTGAGCTTGAATTGTTCGTCAAGACCATATTTTTGCAGGAAAGCGTAGCAGGCGGCGCTGTCATAATCGTACTGATGCTTTGTAGGTTCACACGGTTTCGGCTCGATCAGCAACGTCCCTGTGAATCCGATCTTAGCTTTGTGTTCGGCGACCATGGACATGAATCTACCCAGCTGTTGGGATTCGTGGCGGAGATTGGTGTTCAGCAAAGTGTCGTAGCCTTCACGGCCGCCCCAAAGGACGTAGTTTTCTCCGCCTAATTCGTGCGTTAGATCCATTGCCTGCATGACCTGTGCAGCGGCAAAGGCGAAGATTTCAGGATTGGGGTTGGTTGCAGCGCCGGCGGCATAACGTGGATGACCGAAGAGGTTTGCGGTGCCCCAAAGTAACTTGATCCCTGTGCGCTCTTGAGCTTGTGCAAGTTCGTCGCCGATTGTTTTTAGATTGCGCTCGGTTTCTTCATATGTATCGCCTTCAGGTGCAACGTCGCGGTCATGGAAGCAGTAATACGGGTTGCCGAGTTTCTCGAAGAATTCGAATGCACAGGCCAGCTTTTGTCGCGCCCCGCCGAGATCATCGTTCCAAGGCCGATCCCACGTACCGTCGCCGAATACATCGTCACCCGGTGCGGCGAAAGAATGCCAGTAACAAACAGCGAAACGCAAGTGCTCTGCCATCGTCTTGCCAAGCACCGTCCTGTCAGCATCGTAAAACCGAAATGCGAGCGGATTTGTACTTGTGTCGCCTTCGTAGCGGATCTTTTCAACAGAAGGAAAGAAGGACATGGTGGATAGTGAGAGGTCCGATTTTGCGCCAATGATAGGGAATGCTCCCGTAACCAAGACGCAGAAAGGAGGGTGAATTAGATTCGAACGTACCTAAGCGTTGAGACGCCCAAAGTGTGATCTGAGGTCTTGATACAGCGCTTTAAATTCGAAATATCTGGATTCAATCTCGTTGATTCGATCCGTCCGCGGATATACCGTGAAATCTGCACTTGCTTCGCGGCACACGCTTTCAACCTCAGATCCTTCGACAGCGATTTGTGAAAGTCTGGCTGCGCCGAGAGCGGGACCGACAGCGGCGTCCTTACGATAAATCAACGGTTTCTGTAGTACGTCAGAAATCAATTGCCCCCAATAACGACTCTGTGATCCGCCGCCGATGACATTTATTTCCTCGAGGTTGGCCTTTGCCTCTACCAGCTCGGTATAGCAATCCCTCAAAGCGAAAGCGACTCCCTCAAGAACCGCATAGCCAAGATCGGCTCGGCTAATATCTGGGGTCAACCCGCTGAAAACACCTTTTGCCAGCGGATCGTTGTGCGGCGTGCGCTCGCCTGAAAGATACGGCAAGAAAAGCACGTCACTGGATGTTGACTCTCGCGATTCAACCTCATTGATCAGCGCTGATTCTGATTTCGATGCGGTAATACCCGCTATCCATGTCAATGACCCTGCTGCTGAGAGGATGACCGCCATTTCATGCCAGGTATCGGGAAGCGCGTGGCAAAACGTATGGATACCACCCGCCGGATTTGGGTGGTAGCCAGAATCAGGCGTGAACATGACGCCAGACGTCCCCAGCGAGAGTGTGCATTTGCCTGGTACCACAGCCCCAGCGCCGACTGCGCCAGCGGCTTGATCTCCAGCACCACCAACGACGGGTACGCGATTCATCCCCCATGCAGTCGCGACCTCTGAAGTCAATACACCGGTTACCTCGCTTCCTTCGAAGAGGGTTGGCATCCGTTCCTCCGTGAGATCTGTCGCATCTAACATGTCTGGATTCCAACATCGATCAGCCACGTTCAGCCAGAGTGTTCCCGATGCATCAGACATATCGGTTGCCAATTCACCCGTCATTCGAAGTCGGACATAGTCTTTTGGAAGGAGGACGGTTTTGGTAGCAGTAAACACGTCGCGTTCGTGTTTTCGCACCCACAGCAATTTCGGTGCAGTAAATCCAGGCATTGCGTGATTGCCGGTAATTTCGGCGACATCGACAGCTTCTTCGAGTTCGTGACATTCTTCGCCTGACCTGCCGTCATTCCAAAGAATTGCAGGCCGCAGCACTTTATGGGATTGATCAAGCAGTACGGCACCATGCATTTGACCTGAAAGCCCAATCCCTCGAACTCCGCGTGCGTACTTTGAGAGCGAGACGACTGTTTGGTTAACAGCGTCCCACCAGGAATCTGGTTGTTGCTCGCTCATTAACGGATGCGGTCGCGAAACCGTCAGTGGCGCGGAGGATTCAGCAATGATCGCCCCGTGCTCATCCATCACGATGGATTTAACAGCGGAGGTCCCGATATCGATCCCGAGATACATCAAACTAGCTGTTGCGACATGGTAGTCGCGTTCCTACGATTCGGTGTCGCGCTGAGCTCGACGATCTTCGAGGACTTTGGCCACGAGGAAATCGACAACATCCAATATTTGCCGATTGGTCATCGTGTGGGTACCACCAGCAACATATCGACCATCTACGATCATAGATGGAGTGCCATCAATGCGCCAACTACGCACGAGAGCATCGCTACGTCGTATGCGATTCTCGACGTTGAAACTGCTGTACACAGCTTGAAAATCCGCCACAGCGGTTTCACCTCGCCCCTCGAACAAGCGCACTAGGAGATCCAGTTGATTCATTCGTAAGCCATTGACGTGTATGGCAGTGAACATTGGAATGTGGATCTTCTCCGTTACCCCCAGTTCTTCTGCCGCGTAAAACGCCCTGGCGAGACTCAAGCCGGCACCGCTAAATACGACGTGTTCACGCTTGAACTCAACGGTTTCATCCTGCCTCGCAAGCCAATCTAAAAGATCATCCTCAAAGTTGTAGCAGTGAACGCAAGAATAGGAGAACATCTCCGTGACGGTGACCGTATCGGATTCGACGTCCGACGTCTCGAACCGCGTGGGGAGTTCCCGGTAGTGTTCGAATTCACGAAATTCAGGTTCTTGTGCAAACACAAGAGCGGAGAGCGTGACCGCGACACTGACGAGAAAGGCTTGGATTTTCATTTCGAGCTCCTGCCGCCGAAAGCAGTCACAGGACGGGAGGTGGTTAGTACAAACCTTGAATGTAGTTCGCGACAGCTTCGATTTCGTTATCGGTCATACGTGCCGCAATATCTCGCATCATGCCATTGACGTATTCGTCGCTGGTACGTTCGTCCTCGCGATAACTTTTCAATTGTGCCACCGTGTAGCCGACCGGTTGTCCTGAAATACGTGGGAACCCAGCAAGGGTATTCCCATTACCGCTTGGGGAATGACACGCGGTACATGCGGCGACGTTTTTGTCGAGAATGCCACCTCGATAGATGCGTTCACCAAGCTCAAGGTTTTCAGGAGATGCTTGTCCAATTTTCCCGGGCTGCGAGGCATAGTACGCGGCAATGTCCTTTAAGTCCTGGTCGCTCATCGCATCAAGCTGACCAGCCATTAAGGGTATGTCACGCTCGCCATCGCGCATTTGGCGCATCTGCACTTCCAGGTATTTTGCGTTCTGACCGGCAATATGAGGATAGTCGGGGATTGTCGACGTACCATCGTTCCCATGGCATGCGACGCAAGCGGTCGCCTTAGCTGCACCAGCATTCGCGTCGCCCGCTTCCTCAGCTGATATGGATTGCGTGAAACCAATCCAACTTACCGCGAGAAGGAGGCAAGCGCGAAAAATCAAGGTATTTGATAGGTAATAACGACCCATAAAATCTCCGTCAGCGTCGTTACGCCAACTATCTCAGGGGGTGGAACGCGCGGAATTATAAGTGCCAGTTTCACCTGTGAATTTCCCCAAATGACCGAGTTACCAACCCTTTCGGCGGAGTTTATCGGGAGCGCTGCGAGTCTGTCGCAATGTCCTCAAGACGATGTCGTCGAGATTGCTTTTGTTGGTAGGTCCAACGCGGGAAAGTCGAGCACGCTGAACCGAGTCATGGCTAACAAGCGACTTGCACGGGTGAGTAAGACACCAGGTCGTACGCGCCTGATCAACTTATTTTCGACCTCGTGGGGGTTTCGTGGCGTAGATCTCCCTGGTTACGGATATGCAAAGGCGAGTCAATCTGAACGAGCAAACTGGAACGCTGCGGTTGATGAGTATTTGGAGCATCGAGCAAACTTGCACGGTCTAGTTCTAGTGATGGATGCGCGGCATCCATTAAAACCAATCGACCAAAGGATGATCGAGTGGGCAAATGCCCGTGCACTAAATCTACTTGTGTTGCTCAACAAAGCAGACAAGCTGAAACGGAACGCTCAGGTACGGACGGTGGCAGCAACTAAGCGCGATGTTGGACCGAACGAATCGACTTCGATTCAGCTTTTTTCGGCGGCATCGGGATTGGGTCTCGATGAAGCCATGGAGTGGTTAAGAAACTTCGCCGAGTGAGGTTTAGACTCACAACGCGGGTGGCTAGTGTGCGGCGGACCAGTTTCTAGCGATACCTAGGTCGACTTCTAGTGGTACGCTCAACTCAACGGCGGTTCGCATCAATTCGGGAATTCGTGCCTTTGCTTCCTCGACCGCTGTTTCTGCGACTTCAAACACGAGTTCATCGTGAACTTGCAGGATCATCGTTATATCGAGATCCGTTTCACGCAACCACTCGCCAACACAAATCGTGGCTTTCTTAATGATGTCTGCGGCACTACCTTGGACAGGGGCATTGATCGCGAGGCGCTCGGCAGCTTGTCTCACCATCGGGTTTCGTGCATTAATGTCACGTAGGTAAATCCGTCGACCGTAAATCGTCTCGACGTAACCGTTTTCTTTGCCATACGCTTTAGTGGCTTGTACATAGTCTTGGACGTTTGGGTAACGGTTGAAATACGCTTCGATGTATTCCTTCGCCTGATATTGCGGAATTTCCAAATTTCGTGCCAAACCAAACGCGGACATGCCGTACATCAGCCCGAAGTTAATAGCCTTCGCGCTACGTCGTTGATCTTCACTCACTGAGTCCAACGCAACCCCGAAAACATCGGCGGCAGTTGCCTGGTGAATGTCAACGCGATTCATGAATGCTTCAGAGAGACCCGGGTCATCGGTCAGATGAGCCATAACTCGTAGTTCGATCTGCGAGTAGTCAGCGGTCAAAAGCACGTGATTAGCCGGTGCCACGAATGCCTCTCGAACCCGACGTCCATCTGCCGTACGAATGGGGATGTTCTGAAGATTGGGGTTCACAGACGCAAGACGACCGGTCGATGCATTTGCTTGGGAGTAAGAGGTATGGATGCGCTTTGTCGTCGGGTTGATTTCGCGAGACAGACCTGCGATGTAGGTAGAGATCAGCTTCGTGGTCGCGCGATAGTCGAGAATGACTTGCGGCAATTCATGCTGTTCAGTTAAGCCGTTAAGTACTTCCTCTTTAGTTGATCGACTGCCGCTTTTCGACGCACGTGGAGCAGGTAAGAGCATTTCGTCATAAAGTACGACCTCAAGCTGCTTCGGTGAACCGAGGTTGAACTCGTGGCCTGCAAGTTCGTATGCGCGCTCGATCAATAGATCTTTTCTTGCCTCGAGCTCGGTACGGAGCGACTCTAGAACCTCTGGATCAACGAGAGTACCGTGGTGCTCCATTTCCCATAGAAGTGGTTCTAGTGGAATTTCGACATCTGCATAGATTGAACGCAATGTATCTACTTCATCCAACCTCGTAGACATCTCGCGATAAAGCGCATGGATGGTTGACACTTGCTCGCTCGCGTACTCGCGCACCGCCTGTGGATCGGCAGCATCGAAACCTATTCGCTTTGCGCCCGATCCAAGCAAGTCCGTTGAATCCATGGTCGTGCGATCAAGAACCGTTCCCGCGATGCCTTTTAAGCGATGCTCACCGTGCCCGATGCTGTTCAAGACATACGACATGAGCATGATGTCTTGGACGTTTGTTTTCACCTCTAGTTTGAAACTTCGAAGGACATGACGAAGCGACTTGGCGTCATGCGTGACGAGCGTCAACGCCGAGTCTTCGAATACCTCACGAAGCTTTGACAAAGCTTCGTCAGAAGAAAGCGTTGGTTCTGTCAGCGACGACCCGCAAGGAACATACCAAACACGGTTGCCGTCGACGCTCAAACTCAAACCGTGTACTGTGTGATCTAGGGTTGTGTGGTTGGAGGCTACGACGAAAACCGAAAACGTAACGGATTGGGTCACCTCATTCACGACATCGTCTAGTTGTCCGACGGTTTTGACTACGTCTATATTGATCGCAGATTCCACACGATCGGGCGTTTCGGCTTCTACACCAGCATCCTCATTGAACTGGTCTCGCAACTGCCGAAATTCATACTTCTGGCAGAGCTCAACCAACTCTGGGAGATCCATCGGTTTGTGCGCGAGGTTATCGACGGAATGTTCCATGCTGACATCGCACTTGATCGTTGCGAGTCGCTGCGCTAACGGTAGCTGATCCAGGTGCGCCCGTAGTTTTTCCCCGACTTTGCCTTTGACGTCGTCTGCCGTCGCGATGATGGTTTCTAAATCGCCGTGAGTTTGCAGCCATTTCGCTGCGGTCTTCTTACCCACCCCAGGAATTCCCGGGATGTTGTCGACTTTGTCGCCCATCAACGCGAGGTAGTCAACAATCTGCTCTGGTTTAACCTCAAATTTCTCGCGTACACCGTCCGCGTCTAGCGTGCTGTCGCTCATCGTGTCCTGCAGATACACGTGGCCGGATACCAACTGGGCGAGGTCTTTATCGGAACTTGAGATCAAGGTGTCGCGCTTCGCGACCGTTGCTTGCGTGGCGAGTGTGCCGATCACGTCGTCAGCTTCCACGTCCGCGATCTCGAGGCGAGGTAGTCCCATGGCATCGACGAATTCGTAAACGGGGTCAAATTGCACGCGTAAGTCTTCGTCGATCGGTGGACGATTGGCTTTGTAATCAGAGTAAATCTCATCACGAAACGTCTTGCCTGGTCCGTCAAATATCACCACGACCGTCGCCGTCGGGTTGTCGCGGACCAGCTTGCGGAGCATCATGACCACACCGCGGATCGCGTGCGTCGGAAAGCCGCGGCTCGTGCGCATTTCTGGTAACGCATTGAAAGCACGAAACAGGTATTGCGTCCCGTCCACTAGAATTAGTGGGTTCACTAGGTTCATGTGTCGCTAGTTCCTATGTGGGGTATTGCGAGCAGGATCGATATGCGTTGGCTGGGTTTATTCATGACGATCGTTGTCATGTCGACACCCATCGCGGCACAGGACGACACAAAGACCACGCCTTCACGAAGTCAGCGAGGTCCCGATGTCGTGCTTCGCGAAACACCTGAACGCACGATCTACGAATATCGGCAAAACGGCCAATTAACAATGATAAAAGTCGTGCCTAAAAAGGGTAAACCATATTTTTTAGTTCCGGTCGATCCTACTGAGAACTTTGGCGAGTTAGCGCGTGCGAAGCGGTTAAAGCCGCAATGGGTTATTAAAGCGTTCTAAAGCAACTGCATGGCCGTCATTACGCACCTAAGTGCGGAGGATATTGAGCAGACGCTCGCGGACTATCCAGTCGGAACCCTTGCTGGCTTCAAAGAAGCTTCCGAGGGCATTGAAAACACGAACTATTTCGTGCGAACGACACAGGAAGACGGCAAAGCTGCGGAATACGTGCTTACCTTGATCGAAGAGGCAAACGGGTCCACTTCGACGCATGAAGACATGGTCAAGATACTGGATCAGTGTGTGGCTGCGGGGCTTCCGGTGCCGCAAGTCATCAGAACTGTTCAGGGCGCCACCGAAACTCGATTGTTCGAGAAACCTGCGTTGTTGTGCAGCAAGCTAGACGGCATGCATGTGGTGAATCCTGTCCGATCTCAATGCGCCGCGATCGGCCGATTCCTGGCTAGATTTCACGCCGCCACCGCTCCAATTGGGGATGACGTTAAACCTTACGTACGCGACAGCGACTGGCTCACGTCTAAGACGGACACGGTCAAGGCTGACGTGGCATTGCTCGATAGAGTCGAACTCGAAGCGACGCTCCAGACGGTGCTTGACCTACTATCGCGCCCCGACGTTGCGTCCTTGCCGCAGTCGGTCATTCACGCGGATCTATTCCTTGATAACGCGCTTTTCAACGCCTACGGTCTAGCTGGCATTCTTGATTTTCATCACGCCGGCAGTGGGTATTGCGTTTACGATCTGGCAGTTGCGATCAATGACTGGTGCCGCAACGGGGACATGCTTGACCGTGACCGTGCGATCGAGTTGTTGCGGGGGTATTCGTCCATTCGAACGCTGACACAGGCTGAACTGTGGTTCCTACCGACGTTCTTGCTATACGCAGCATTAGCTTTTTGGCTTTCTCGTCTCTTGATATATATTCGCACTGACCTGCCAGCCCACTTTCCGGTCAAGAATCCTGACGAGTTCAAGGACCTGGTAAAACGCCACTCACGTTCACCATTTAGTGTGGTTCGAGAGAGCCTACTCTAAAAGTCACCCAACTCGATGTCGTCGGGTACGCGCAGCAATGCGACATAGAACCACGCTTTGCTATCTTGCCAATGCGTAACAAGCGACATGCCGGCTTTCGATGCGAGCTCCCGCACGTCCGTTAGGGAGTATTTGTAGGAGTTCTCCGTGTGTATCGCCTCGTTACGGGCAATTCGAAACCTCTCATCGTCCAGCGTGACCGTCTGCTCAGTCTCGCTGATCAAGTGCATCTCAATTCGGCCAAGTGATTCGTCATAGAACGCATGATGACGAAACTTTGTCTGGTCAAAGTCGGTGCCAATCGTGCGGTTCAAATGGGTCAGTAGGTTCAAGTTAAACGACGCGGTGACTCCCTGCGTGTCGTTGTAGGCGGGTTCGAGGATTGCCTTCGGCTTACGACTATCAAACCCAATGATGCAATGACCGCCTGGTCCAATGTCACGTGCTAGATTAATTAGAAAACGTAATGCGTCATCACGCTCAAAGTTTCCGATGCTTGAACCCGGGAAAAAACCACAACGGGGCGCGCCATCGATCGCATCGGGCAATTGGATTGCTTCGGTGTAGTCTGCGCAAGTTGGATAGACATGTAACGAGTCAAAGTCGTCGTGAATGGCTCTGGCGGATGTATGAAGGTGTTCCTTGGATATGTCAACAGGCACATAGAACCTAGGATCGATGGCATCGATCAGAGATCGGACTTTTCGGCTAGAACCGCTGCCGTACTCAATTAGACAACAGGACTTGTCGACGATCCTGGAGAGCTCTTCTTTGTTCTCATTGAGGATTTCGATCTCGGTACGCGTCAGGTAGTACTCAGGTAGCTCCGTGATCTGCTCAAATAAGGTGGACCCATATTCGTCATAGAAATACTTCGGCGGCAAACGCTTGGGAGATTCTCGTAGGCTTTGCTTTACCTCCTCGACGACGTCGGGCAGTATTGGGTTATGGTCAAAGAACTGATATCGCTCAGTTGTCAAGGTTCCTCCCTAGTCGGATTCCGGTAAACTGCCACCGGTCTTTACTGTAGAAAAAGTTCCTATACGAATGGCGATAGTGACTGGTTGGCGTCGCACACGAACCGCCACGTAAAACGTACTGATTGGCCATGAATTTGCCGTTGTACTCGCCAAGTGTCCCTTCTAAGGGTTGATATCCGGGGTAAGGCGCATAGCTCGAAGAAGTCCACTGCCAGCAATCGCCACAAAACGTAGGTGGTTGAGGTCGCGGATGGAAATGACCGTCTTCTGCGAACGTGCCGCGTTCGCAGTGATCGGATGTCTGCGCCGCTGCTTCCCACTCGAATTCAGTCGGTAGACGAGCACGTGCCCAGCGCGCGTAGGCGTCGGCCTCGAAATAGCTGACATGGCAGACGGGCGATTCGAGATCAACAGGTGTTACGCCGTGTAGCGTATACTCAAGCCATTCACCATCTTGTTGGAACCAATACTCCGGCGACTCCCAACTGCGAGCGATTTTCTCCCCCCAACCGTCCGATAGCCACAGCGATACAGTTTCATAACCGCCGTCTGCCATGAATTCGAGATACTCACCATTAGTGACTAAACGGTCCGCGATTGCATACGGCGCCAACCAGACGGAGTGTCGTGGTAGTTCGTTATCAAAACAGAACGGGTCCTTGTCGAGCACTGCGCCGATTTCCAGCATCTGCCCTCTATATTCGATAAACGCGGTTTGAACCGAAGTTGGTTGTGTGAGCGGAGATGGCTTCTCAAGATAGATCGGATGGATTGGGTTTCGACCAAGATTACATTTAAGGTCGGTGATCAGGAGCTCCTGATGCTGCTGTTCGTGATGCAATCCAAGCTCTATTCGTCTCAGGCATTCAGTGTCAGGTGTGCCTGCCAACAGACATCGCAACGCATCATCGACGTGTTTGCGGTACGCGTAGATTTCGCTGACTAACGGCCTCGAAAGGAGTCCACGGTCGGAGCGGGGATGGCGAGTACCAATGCCTTCGTAATAGGAGTTAAAGAGGTACTCGTATGCGGAGTCGAAAACCTGGTAGTTTGGGACTGCGTGCTTCAGAACGAAGGTTTCGAAAAACCACGTCGTGTGCGCCAAGTGCCACTTAGGCGGACTCGCATCCAACATCGGCTGGATACAGTAGTCCTCCGTTTCTAGCGGCTCGCACAGACTTTCAGTCTGCTGACGAACGCGCTCTAATTGCGCTAGCGCGCTCGAGCAAGCCAACATATATGCGGTTTCTAGTATGCTCGCAATAATATAGAGAGCAAGTTGCAGCGTTATTACCGACGTTGTTTCCCCTGACTAGCCGAAACGAGATATCCAATCGAACCTGCCCGTGAAATCGACCCCTATACGCAGGGGCATAACGAACCTGTTGAGCCACCGAAGACCTTAACAGGCCGCTTCCGACATCTCGGACCAAGTGTGATCGTGTCAGGTTCGATTGTGGGTTCAGGCGAAATCCTTCTGACCTCAGGACTTGGCGCAGCGGCCGGTTTCACACTCCTCTGGTGGGTGCTGGTGTCATGCTGGAGCAAATCGATTGTTCAAGCTGAAATCACCAGATACTGCATCTCAACGGGCGACACATACATGCGCGCGCTCAATCGACTACCAGGCAAGATCGAGGGTCCCAAAGGACCAGTTGGTTGGCCGGTTTGGCTCGCCGTCCTCTCATTTTTTCCTGGGATCTTCGGCTTAGGCGGGATTGTGGGCGGCGCAGGTCAAGGCTTAGCGCTCATGTTTGATGGACTGAATCCGATACTAGCGACCGGGCTCGTCAGCGTTGGCGCAATTGGCATCCTTGCGACCGGTTCCTACCCCTATCTTGAGCGCATCATGTTAGCGCTGGTCATTAGTTTTACCGTGATCACGCTCTTTAGCAGTGGTGTCATGCAGACCACTGAATTTCAGATGACGCTCGAAGATCTCGCGGAAGGGTTCAGCTTCCACTTTCCACTCGCCGTCGCGGCTCTGGCGATTGCAATGTATGGCTATACAGGCGTGAATGGCGGTGAAATCGCGGCGTACACGTATTGGTGTGTCGAGAAAGGCTACCCGAAGTACATCGGTGCAGACCCGACGGATCCTCGCTGGGTCGATCGGGCTCGTGGCTGGATTAAAGTGCTTCATGCAGACGTCTGGCTAACGTTGCTGATACTCACGTTGGCGACCGTTCCTTTCTATGTCCTAGGTGCAGGTGTTTTGCATGCAACCGGTGCCCGTCCAGAAGGACTCGAGACGATTGAGGTGTTGGCGGGTATGTTCACCGGTACATTAGGGGGGTGGTCCATCCTGCTGTTTGCGGTGGGTGCGTTCTGCATTCTCTTTTCTACGACCTTGTCAGCTGTTGGCGCAGGCGGCCGCGTATTCCCCGACTACATTGTGGAATTCGGATTTATCAAGCGCACCCAAATCCATCGTCGCCAATGGACGCGTGGCTATGTGATTGTTATTCCAATCATCGCCTTCTGCCTTGATTTGGGTTTTCAGAACCCAGTGATATTGGTCATGATTTCCGCGTCATTCGCGGCCATCACGTTACCCATTCAGAGTGGCGCTACGCTCTGGCTCCAGCGAAACCACATGGATCAACGCATCAAGCCGCATTGGATTTTGAAATCGGCGCTATGGGCGACGTTTGTATTTCAGCTATTAATGGCCGTATTCGTGATCTGGTTTACGGCCCAGAACCTGTTTAACTGAGTTCCGCCATACTGGAGAAGATACGCGCCAAAAGGTGTTCTTCAAACGGCGATTTGATAAAGCCAAAACAATTGCCGTCTCGATCGAATATGACAATATTGCCTTGGTGCTCGACAAGGTAGTCTGACTCCTTGGTCGGATCACCAAGTTGCTTATATCCCACAAAAACACGATCCGCTAAGCGTTTGACTTCAGCTGGCTCACCAGTGACGCCGATCATATCGGGGTCAATGTTATCGGTGTAAGACTTGACGGCTTCATGATGGTCTCGTTTGGCGTCAATTGACACGAACATCCGCTGCGTGTTTTGCAGTGTTTGGGTGTCATTCTGTTCTTTGAATTGGTCGAATACGGTCTTCATCTGACCGAGGGTTACTGGGCAAATGTCGGGGCAATGAGTGTAGCCAAAGAAACCGAAAGTCCACTTGCCCTTCAGTTGAGATCCGTCGAACAGTTCGCCGTTTTCACCTACGAGTTGCAAGTCCTCCATCGGAATAGGTTCGGGGAGAACTACGACACCTAAGGACTCAAGTTCAGAGTTCGTAACAGGTTCCGAACGCAAGTTCCATGCCAGCAATGCGAGCGCGATTGCCCCCACGGTTCCGAGCAGTGCGAACCGTATATTGAATTTCATCGTTCTTGAGATTCCCTATCTTTCCTAATGGTTAAAAACCAATAGCCACCAATGACTAATCCGCCAATAAGCAGCCATTGTGCGGCGTAGCCCCAGTGTATTGCGGCTGAGAACTCGACCTGTAGTGGTGCAGCCTGTAGAACTCCCGGGCTTTCTGCAATCAACCGGATTTCCAATGCACGAGCGCTTGTCAGGCGTGCCATTTGACCGATATCGACGTCGCGAAGACGGATTGGAAAGTCTGGTTGAGGCATCGATGCGGACGAGCGCATGACCGGGTTCGGCCACGCGATACCGATTATAGAAAGGGTGCTATCGGGTGTGTCTATTGTCGGATTTACGCGAATTGACGATTCGACGGAAACCCACCCTCGGTTGACCAAGTAGCGATCGCGCTCGGTGTCGAACACTTGCAGCACCCAAT
>LXNI01000139.1_pt1 | contig 88192 bp, 77 predicted proteins | sample 809091 | NCBI WGS metagenome assembly LXNI01 (sample SAMN04870527, study PRJNA318959) | sponge metagenome | biome: 01000161; feature: marine sponge reef; material: water | host: Sarcotragus foetidus | place: Greece: Milos, Mediterranean Sea | collected 2013-05-29 | depth 5-7 m | reverse complement strand
ACGTTGCCCATGTCGGTGCTGCCCACCACGCGGGCATCCGAGCGGGAGACGGGCTCCCTGCCCACCGCAGCGAGATTGTCCAGGTAGCGGTCGAGCAGCACGGGGTTGTCGTTCATGTCGGCGTATGCCGGGTCCCCCCATTCGATGTCCAGCTCGCAGCCGGCCGCGTCGGCGCCCGCACGCAGGCAGGCCGCCACCCGCTCCTTGAGCGGCTCGAGGGTTGCAAGGTTGGTCGAACGCACGTACCACTCGGCCTGGGCCGTGGCCGGGACGATGTTGGCCTTGGTGCCGCCGTCGATGAAGATTCCGTGGAGCCGCTCGTCGTCGCGGATGTGCTGGCGCAGCGCGGCGACCGCGTTGTAGCCGAGCACGGCAGCGTCGAGCGCGTTGCGGCCCATCTCGGGGGCGGCGGCGGCATGGGCGGCTGCTCCGGTGTAGCGGGCGTTGAGCCGCTGAACCGCCACCGCGTGGAACACCTTGAGCTCGTGGTTGGCGGGATGGATCATCATGGCCGCGTCGGCGTCGGAGAACGCGCCCGCCCGCAGCATGATCTCCTTGCCTCCCCCGCCTTCCTCCGCGGGGGTGCCCATGACGGCCACCCGGCCGCCGGCCTCGCCGGCCAGGGCGGCCAGGGCGAGGCCCGCGCCCAGGCCCGACGCGGCGATGATGTTGTGCCCGCAGGCGTGGCCGATCCCGGGGAGCGCGTCGTACTCGCAGACCACGGCGACCAGCGGCCCGTTGCCGTCGCCGGCCCGGGCCTCGAAGGCGGTGTCGAGGCCGTAGGCGCGGCGCTGCACGGTCAGTCCGTGCTCGGCCAGCACCCCGGTCAGCAGGTCGTGGGCGTGGTGCTCCTCGAAGCAGAGCTCGGGCCGTTCATGGATGCGGTGCGACACGTCGAGCAGTTCCGGTGCCAGCCGATCGATCTCATCGCACGCCCGCTGCTTGGCTTCATTGATCTCCATGGCGACGATCCTAGGGCGGCCGGGAGGCGGTGGGGGCAGGGATCCACACCTCCAGGGCGCTGGGCTCCACTCGCAGGCTGAGGGCTCGGGCCCGGCCGAGACGGCGGCCGTCAAGGTAGACGTCCAGGGCGGGGTCAAGGTCGTACTGGGCTGCCGCGATGCGACGCTGGGTGATTTCCGGATGGGGGACATGGGTTCCCGAGGGCAGGCGCCGGCGGGCCGCCAGGCGCACGGAGAGCGGGGGGCTGGCGTCGAACACGTCGAGGCGGCCGTCTCCGGGATGGGACCGGGGCGCCGCGTTCCAGCGGCCGACGAACGACGCGTTGGCCGCCACCAGCAGGCGGCCCCGCCACCACGATCGGCGGGCTACGAGATGGGCGACGAACCATCCGAGCCGCCCGTCGATCAGCGCCGCGCCCACGTCGACCTCGAAGCGGGCTCCGGTCCCGGCCGCGGGTCTCGACGACGCCCTGCGGGCCTGGGCCATCCCGAGGGTCCGGGCCAGGTCGCCTCCGGTGAGCACCACCGGCGGCAGCGGCCGGCCGGCCCGGTGGGCCTCGGCGACGATCCGGCCGGCGGCGACGTCGCTGTCCGCGGTGGAGGCGTCCGGCGGGATCTCCCCCTCCGCGCCGAAGTCGACACCCCATCCGGGGCCGCGGCCCCCGATCACGCCGCCCCCGGCAGGGTCCGGTCCGCGGAGCCGGCGCCGCGGCTGTCCACTGCACCCGAGGCGGCCACCACTCCCCTGTTCAGCGCCCGGACCGCCTGCTGCGCGGCCAGCGCGGTGCCGGCGTTCGGTGCCACCGCCGCAATGCGGCGGCACAGATCGATGACCTGCTTGAGGTTGCGCACCAGGTCGCCACCGGAGAAGCCCTCGTCCAGCAGCGCCTCGAAGGACTCCTGTGCGGCCCAGCGGTGAGCCGCGGGCGCGAAGCCGGTCTCCAGCGACCGGATGGGTTCCACCCCGAAACGCTGCTCGGTCCGGTGCAGGTCGTCCAGGTCGGCTTCGATGCGGCGCAGGCGGCGGTAGGCGGCGCCGGACGGTATCCACACGTCGGGCCGCCGTCCTGGCGACCGGTGCTCGTAGGTGAACGCCGACAGCACCGAGGCCAGCTCGGCCGGCGCCAGCCCGTCGAACCGCCCGGTGTGGAGGGCCTCGGCCATGGCCAGGTCCGCCTCATGGAAGATGCGCGACAGCAGCACCCCGGACTCGGTGAGCTCCCAGCCGTCGAGGTGTCCCCGGGAGCGCAGCACCGAGGCCACCGCGTCGAAACGCCCGACGAGGTTCGCCGGCGACGAGGAGGTGCCGGCCTGGTGCTGGGCGAAGGAGCGGCCCAGAAGATCGCGGGCCGCGGCGACGGACGTCCGTCCCAGCAGGCCGGCCACCATGTTGTAGGTGGGACGAAAGGCCGAGCGCAGCTCGAAGGATCGGCTGGCGGCCAGCGCCGCGATGTCGGCGAAGCTGCAGTCCTTCGACCACAGCATCACCGCCCAGCCGCGGTCGTCGATGCCCCGGCGGCCGGCCCGGCCCGTCAGCTGGGTGTACTGGGCCGGGCTGAGCGGCGCGATGCGCTGGCCGTCGTACTTGGTGGGCTTGTCGATCACGACGCTGCGGGCCGGCATGTTCACGCCCAGCGCCAGAGTCTCGGTGGCGAACACCACCCTCACCAGGCCCTCGGAGAAACAGTGCTCCACGGTCTCCTTGAAGACCGGGATCATGCCGGCGTGATGCGACGCGATGCCGAGACGGAGCCGGTCGGCCCACCGGCGGGCTCCCAGCGCGGCGAGATCGGCCCGGTCGAGGCCGGCGAGACGGGCCTCGACGATGTCGTCGATGCGAGCGGCCTCGTCGTCGCTGGTGTAGCGGGCGCCGTCGCGGGCCAGGCGGGCCGCGGCCTGGTCGCATCCCTTTCGGCTGAACACGAACCATATGACGGGTAGCAGGCTGCGCTCCTGCAGCTCGGCCAGCAGGTCGATGCGCCGGGGAGGTCGCCAGAGCCCGTCGCGACCGTTCGCACCGCCTGCGGGAGGACCCTTCGGGCCCCGGCCCCTTCGATCCGCGGGACGGCCCGAGCCCCGGCGCCCCCGACCTGCGGGACGGCCCGAGCCCCGGTTCCGGTGCGTCGTCGCGGGCGCGTCGAAGCGGCTTCCCCGAGGGTTGGGGCTTCCGTCGGTGAGGGTGGGAACGATCTGCACCGCGTCGGAGCGGCGACGGCCCACGGCGTACAGGTTGGTCAGCGGCACTGGCCGCCGGCTCTCGGCCACCACCGCGGTCGGGCCGTGCACCCGGTTGAGCCAGTCGCCGAGCTCGGAGTGGTTGGAGACCGTGGCCGACAGGCACACCAGCGCCACATCGGCCGGCAGGTGGAGGATCACCTCCTCCCACACAGGCCCGCGGTAGGGATCCTCCAGGAAGTGGACCTCGTCGAGGACGACCGCGCCGAGCCTGGAGTCCACTGCGCCCGCGTAGATCATGTTGCGCAGCACCTCGGTGGTCATCACCACCGCGTCGGCGTCGCCCGCGATGACGTTGTCGCCGGTCAACAACCCCACCCGTTCCGGTCCCAGCCGGCGACAAAGGTCCCGGTACTTCTGATTGGAGAGGGCCTTTATGGGTGTGGTGTAGAAGGCTCTGCGGCCCCCGGACAGGGCCGTGTCGACCGCATGGTCGGCCACCACCGTCTTGCCCGAGCCGGTCGGAGCGCTGACGAGCACCGACATGCCGGAGTCGAGATGCCCGATGGCGCGGCGCTGGAACTCGTCGAGCACGAAGCCAGTCTCGGCCGGCCCCGTCACCGTTCAGAGGCCGGGCTCACCGCCCCGCCGCCTCTCGCTTGCGTCGCCGGCGGCGGGTGAGCACGCCCCACAGGATCGCTAGCTCGTAGAAGGCGTACATGGGGATGGACAGAGCCATCAGGGTGAAGGGGTCGCCGCTGGGGGTGATGACCGCCACCAGTATCACGATTCCTACCACCGCGTAGGAGCGGATCCGGCGGAGGGTCCGGTTCTCGACGATGCCCATGGCCTGCAGCCCGATGAGGACTATCGGGAACTGGAAGGCGATCCCGAAGGCCACCATCATCTTGATGACGAAGCCGAGGTACTCCTTCGGGCTGAACAGCGACACCAGATCGGGGCCGCCGATGTCCTTCAGGAAGTCGAGCGCCCGGGGCAGGCTCCAATAGGCCAGCGACGCACCCAGGGCGAACAGCAGCACGCCGGCCGCCACGAACGGCACCGCGTAGCGCTTCTCGTGGCGGTACAGGCCGGGAGCGATGAAGCGCCAACCCTGCCACAGCAGCACCGGCATGGCCAGGGCGAGGCCCGAATAGCCGACCAGGGTGAGCCGCACGCTGAAGGGCTCGAGCGGGCTGGTCACGAACAGGTTGCAGCCGCCGTCGGGTCCGAACAGCGCGGAGTCGATCCGCTCCTCGGGAGGGAAGGTCCGGCAGTAGGGCTCCAGCAGGAAGGCGAGGATGAAGTCGTAGAGCATCCAGCAGGCCACCGCGCACACGGCCACGGCCACCGCCGACTTGATCAGGCGGTTGCGGAGCTCGCCCAGGTGCTCCATGAGCGTCATGTGGCCGCCCTCGTCGAGGTTCTGGGGGGCGCCGTCGTCGTCGGTGTTGGTCATCGCTCAACCGGGCCGTGCTCAGGCCGCATGCTCGGAGCCGGAGTCCGACTCATCTGGAGACGATTCCGTTCCGTCTTCGGAGGGCTCCTTGTCGGCGCCCTTCGACGTCGCCCCCTTCTCCTCGACGGGCTCTTCGGGTGCGTCGGGGAGCTCCTTGTCGGCCGCCTTCAACGTGTCCTTCATCTCCTCGATGGGCTTCCGAGTCGCCTCGCGGAACTCCCTGTCGGCCGCCTTCAACGTGTCCTTCATCTCCTCGATGGGCTTCTGGGACACCTCGCGGAACTCCTTGTCGGCCGCCTTCAACGTGTCCTTCGTCTCCTGCAGGGGCTGCGCCGCCTCCCGCAGCTCCTGCTGGAAGCCCTGTCCGATGCGGCGGAACTCCCCGACCACCCTGCCGATCTGGCGGATGGCGGGCGGCAGCTTGGTGGGACCGAGCACGATCAGGGCGACGAGCAGGATTACGAGGACCTCCATCCCGCCCAGATTTCCCACCGTGGCAGCCTAAGAGGCCGAGCGAACAGGCGTGCGCGAACGGCCTGCACGAGCGAGGCCGTGGCCCGAGCGGCCCGTGAGCACAGCGAACAAGAGCGGGAGTGACACCGCTGCGACGCGACGGGCTCTCACCTGTCTGCGCTCGCTCTAACTGTGGGGTCGGCGGCGGCTGCGCTCGCGCCGGGTGCCCCGGACCCGATCGGCTCTGGCCCTGGTCTCCTCCGCGTGGTCGCCCAAACGAGCGGCGAGGCGGGACAGCTCATCGCCGGCCACCGCGGTGGCCGACGACCTTCGCAGCGACCCGGTCAGCTCCGCCGCAGCTCGGCCCACGCTTCGCAGGCCGGCGACGAGCACGGCCAGCGCGACGACGGTGGCCGCAGCCGGCGCCAGCATCCACATGGGTTGCAACGTTACTGCCAGCCATCGCTCGCCCCTGATCGGCCGGCGAAGCGCCGCCTAATCGGGTGGCTGACCGGCGAAGCGGTCCAGCACCGCCACCATCCGGTCCACGTGATCGCTGTAGACGGCGTCGATGCCCGCGTCGACCAGTTCGGCGATGTGGTGGACCTGCTGGGCGTCCCAGCCGAAGGCGAGCACGCCGAAGCGGTGGTAGAGCGTTGTGAGCCCGCCGTTCCAGTCCTCGCGGTGCAGGTTCACGACATCGATGCCTGCGGCGGCGAGGTCGGCGCCGTGACGCTCGGGGCCCCGGGGCAGCCGGTCGAGGCGGGTGGAATGGACCAGCTTGACCTCGGGTGCGGCCGCCCGCCATTCGCCCAGCACCTCGGCGCGGTGATGGCATACCCACAGACGTTCGGCCGCCCGGTGGGCCCGGGCCGCAGCCAGCAGTCCCTCGAAGGCGGCGTCGTCCTTGACATCGACGCTCAGAGGCAGGCCGGCGCCGCAGTTCTCGTAGTACTCGTCGATGGTGGGAATGTGCCCGGGCAGCCTCGCCCGCGGCGTCCGAGCTATGGGCCGGCCGAAGACCCGCCGAGTCGACATCGTGGGCAGTCCCCCGACGGCCGCGTCGTGGTTGAGCACGACAACCCCGTCCGCAGTGATCCAGGCGTCGGTCTCGATGCCGGTGGCGCCCATCTGCCGGGCCAGCGTGAACGCCTCCAGGGTGTTCTCGCGGGCGTGGGCCCGGGCCCCGCGGTGAGCGAAGGCGATCGGCGGGTTCAGCAGAGCCGGAATGCGAGTGGCCATCAGGCGCGATTCCACCTACGGGTTGGCCGCAGACTGCGGCTAGACGCCGCCGAGGTCGTTGGGGGGCCAGAGCTTGAAGAAGGCCCGGCCCACCACCGTGTCCACGTCGACCGGGCCGAAGTAGCGGCCGTCGCGGCTGTTGGGGCGATTGTCGCCCAGCACGAGGATCTCGCCCGCGGGGACGACGCAGAGATCCGGTTCGGGATCGTTGACGCAGCCGGGAATGGGCACCGTGGGATGCGTGGACCCGGCCTGCGGGAGGTAGGGCTCCTCGAGCCGCGTGCCGTCGATGTACACGTGCGTGCCCCGGATCTCGAACGTCTCGCCGCCCAGGGCGACCACCCGCTTGATCAGGTCGTCGGCGTCGGCCGTCTGGCCCGGATGGTGGAAGACGACCACGTCGCCGCGGTTGACGTCGTGCAGGCGGTAGCCGAGCTTGTAGACCACGACCCGGTTGTCGACCATCAGGGTGGGCTCCATGGAGCCCGACGGGATCACGAAGACCTCCACCAGGAACGTCTTGAGCAGCAGCGCCAGCCCCAGGGCGCAGACGCCCACGACCAGCCACTCCGACACCAGGCTCCAGGCCCGCCGAGCCGCAGTCGGAGGGGCCTGCCCGGCCCGATCGCCGTCGAGCGGCCCGTCCGGGGTGGTCCTCCACTCCAGCGGGAGCTGTTCCTCGGACGTGCCCTGACCCGCGGGTGGGCCACCCACGGAGGAGGTGGGCTGCGACCCGAGACCGGCGTTCATCGCCGGTACCTCTCCAGCATCCGCCCCGCAGTGGCGGCCCGCAGGTCACCGTCGATGCCCGGGTCGGACGCCACAAGCTCCGCCTGAGGTCCCAGCTGGACCAGCACACGGGCCAGCCACGACTCGCTCGCCACTGCGAAGACCGCGTCGACCGTGCCGTCGGGGCGCTCGGTGCGCTGTCGCGCATCGTGGTAGTCGGCTGCCCACACGGCCTCAGGCGACAGCCGGATCGTCGCCGTCCGGTCTATGTCGGCCATGCCGATGACCGGCTCCTCCGCCGTGTCCAGTTGCACCTCGATCGGCGTGCCGGTGACCGTGAGGGTGCGGATCCTCTCGACGCGGAACACCCGCTCGGCACCGGCGCGATGGCACCAACCGAACAGGTACCAGACACCGTCGTGGCTCAGCAGCCGGGCCGGGTCGACGGCCCGCGACGTCATGACATCGCGGCCGAACGAGTAGTACTCGATCTCGATCCGGCGGCGCTCGGAGATGGCGCGGCGAAGCTCGTCGAGGGTGGCCGCGGGGGCGTCGCCCAAGCACACGTCGATGTGCCCGGCCCCGTCACCGCCCTCGGCCCCCAGCGAGAGTCTCACCTTGGCCAGGGCCCGCACCAGCGGGGCCGCCTCGGCCTCGTTGCCCGCCTCCGAGCGCACCCGTCCCTCGGACATGTCGAGCACGGTGCGGCCCGCGGCCAGCAGCCGGGTGGCCGCCTCGGTGCTGAGCCGCATCGGTTGCGAGAACCAGTCCGCGTACTGGATGTCGACCACCTCGTCCTCGATGAACACGTCTATGAGGGTGTCTGGAGTGAACGGGTGCACCCCCACGAAGAACAGCCTCTGGGTGAGATCCTCCAGCAGCTGGTCGCGCGGGTAGTCGAACCGGGCCGCGATGTCGTCCAGGTGGGCGCCGCCCTGTTTGACCACCCACGGGACGATCCCCAGCAAGCGGGCCATGCGCTCGGCCACCGAGAGCGTGGTCCCGTTCGAAGCAGGCGCGGGCATCACCCCGTCACCCTAGGGCGAGCGCGAACCGGTGAGAGGCCCGCCCCGCCGCGCCGTGTCTCAGGCCAGGGTCTCCAGCCAGCCGATCAGCTCGGCGCGCAGCCACTCCGGCTCGAGCACCTCGGCGTGGTCGAGGAAGTCCAGCACGAAGGTCCGCAGCGCCGCGGGCTCCCGCACCCGCAGGTTGAGCACCACCGACCCGTCGGGCCGGCGTTCGCCGTCGACCCCGGCCCGATGGCAGGCCCAGGCGGCCTGATCGGCGTCCACCAGCACCCGGACGTCGACCGGCTCGCCCGCACCGAACTCCCACGGCCTGATGGCGCGAGGATCGGGCCCCTCCCCCACCGGGCGGGTGGCCGGGCCCGACTCGGTCACCGGACCTTCGATGCGGTCGACCCGGAACAGGCGCTCGGCGGACTGGCCGCAGTCCCAGCCGACCAGGTACCAGCGGCCCCGATGGAACGACAGGCGCCACGGCTCGACGCGGCGCTCGGCGTCCCTGTAGGAGAACTCGACCGCAAGGCGTCCGATCGCGGCGGCCACCAGCTTCGACAGCGCCTCATGGAATGGCAGCTCGTCCACCGTCGCTACCGGCTGCGATGCCTGTCCGGCCGACTCGATCACACCCTCGTCTCCGCCTTGGGCGCCCCCCAGACGGGCCAGACCCACCCCCGCGCCGCCTTCGAGGCGGACCAGGTTGGTGGCCAGGTGGAGTGCGGCCAGCTCGTCGGGATCGAAGCGCACGTCGCGCCCGGCGTAGGCCGCGGCCGGGATGCGGTAGCCGTCCACGGGCGGGTCGAGGCGGTGCAGGGTGGTCACCTCGATGGGAACCCCGATGGCTCTCAGGTCGGCCTTGTCGCGCTCGAACATGCGCCTGAAGGCGGTCAGGTCCTCCGAGTAGGCGCCGGCCATGCGGGCGCGCAGCTCGCTTGCGCTAAGCGGCCGCTCCGCGTTCAGTAGAGCCGCTGTCAGGTTCAGGAGCCGTTCGAGCTTGTCCATGGTCGAACTTCAATCAGTAGACCACCTCTGCGGTGGTGAAGTGCTTGAAGTTCCGCTTCACCCTTCCAATCGTCTCCACGTTTCCGATCGTCCTCAACTTATTCCCGACTCAAGACCCTAGAGCGAGGCGATGAGCTTCTCCACCCGCTCGTCCTGAGACTTGAACGGGTCCTTGCACAGCACGGTGCGCTGTGACTGGTCGTTGAGCTTCAGATGCACCCAGTCGACGGTGTAGTCGCGCCTGCGCTCCTTGGCCCGGCGGATGAACTCGCCCCGGAGCCGGGCCCGGGTGGTGTCGGGAGGATTCTCGACGGCGTGCTGGATCTCGGCGTCGGTGACCAGCGTCTCCACCAGCCGGCGGCGCTGCATGCGGTAGTAGAGGCCGCGGGAGCGGCTCACATCGTGGTACTGGAGGTCTACGAGGGCCACCCGGGGGTCGGCCAGATCCAGGTCGTGGCGGTCCCGGTAGGCCTCCACCAGGCGATGCTTGATGACCCAGTCGATCTCGCGGTCGAGCGTGAGGGGGTCCTGCTCGATGGCGGTCAGGCAGTACTCCCACATGGTGAGAGCCTTCTTCTCCTCGTCGGAGAGGTCGTGATGCTCGGCGTAGCGCAGGGCCCGGTTGAGGTACTCCGACTGGATCTCGAGCGCGCTGACCTCCCGGCCGGTGGCGAGGCGCACCCGGCGCCGGCAGGTGGTGTCGTGGCTGACCTCCCGGATCGCCCTGATCGGGTTCTCCAGGGTCATGTCGCGCAGCACGACCCGGGGGTCCTCCAGCATCCGCAGCATCAGCGCGCACGCGCCCACCTTGAGGAACGTCGTGTACTCGCTCATGTTGGAGTCGCCCACGATCACGTGCAGGCGCCGGAAGCGCTCGGCGTCGGCGTGGGGCTCGTCGCGGGTGTTGATGATGGGCCGCGACCGGGTGGTGGCCGACGACACGCCCTCCCAGATGTGCTCGGCCCGCTGGCTGATGCAGTACATGGCGCCCCGCGCGGTCTGCAGGACCTTGCCCGCACCGGCGTAGATCTGGCGGCTGACCAGGAACGGGATCAGCACCTCGGCGTAGTCGCTCAAGTCGTCGCGGCGGCTGGTGAGGTAGTTCTCGTGGCAGCCGTAGCTGTTGCCCGCGGAGTCGGTGTTGTTCTTGAACAGGAAGACGTCGCCGCGGATGCCCTCCTCGGCCAGACGCTCCTCGGCGTCGCCCAGGAGCTTCTCGACGATGCGCTCGCCCGCCTTGTCGTGCACGACCAGGTCGTGGGCCGAGTCGCACTCCGGGGTGGCGTACTCGGGGTGGCTGCCCACGTCGAGGTAGAGCCGCGAGCCGTTGCCGAGGAACACGTTGCTGCTGCGCCCCCACGACACCACCTTGCGGAACAGGTAGCGGGCCACCTCGTCGGGGCTGAGGCGGCGCTGGCCCCGCAGCGTGCAGGTGACGCCGTACTCGTTCTCGATCCCGAAGATGCGCCTCTGCACCCCGCCACGGTACCCCCCGCCACCCCGCCGCAGCGGATCGGCCAGGTTGCGCGGGCTAGGGCTCCAGGATGGCGGCTACCTCTTCGTCGGTGAGGCGGCGGAAGGCTCGGCGGCCGTTGGACCGGTCGAGGACGGCGCTCTCGAGGCTGTCGGCGCTGAGGGTGCGGTCGGGGCCGGCCAGAGCGGCCACCGCGGCCCGCACGGCGTCGGCCAGCCCACGGGGGGCGTCGGGCAGCGCAGCCGCGCAGCGCTCCGAGATCTCCTCGGTCTCGCCGCCCAGCACCACCCAGTCGTCCTCGTCGACCACGGTGCCGTCATAGAGGATGTGGAACATCTGGTCGCCGCGGCCGTCGGCGTCGAGACCGATCTCGGCCACCAGGATCTCCACCTCCATCGGCTTCATCTCGTGGGTGAAGACCTGCCCGAGGCTCTGGGCGTAGGCGTTGGCCAGGCTCCGGGCGTCCACGTCCTCGCGGCTGAAGGCGAAACCCTTCAGGTCGGCGTGACGCACACCGGCAATGCGGAGCTGGTCGAACTCGTTGTAGCGGCCCACCCCCGCGAACGCGATGCGGTCGTAGATCTCGCTCACCTTGCGCAGCGTGGCGGAGGTGTTCTCGGCGACGATGGCGATGCCGCCGTCGTAGCGGACGGCGACCAGGCTGCGGCCCCGGGCGATGCCCTTGCGGGCGTAGTCGGCCTTGTCCTTCATCACCTGCTCGGGCGGCGCGTAGAAGGGCATGGTCATCGCCAGCCACCTCCCCCGGCTAGGAGCAAGCGCGAATAGGCGGCAGGCCATCGCGTCGCAGTGGCGCCATGCCCGCTCTTGTTCGCTGCGCTCACGGGCCGCTCGGGCCACGGCCTCGCCCGTGTGGGGCGGATTCGCTTGCCTGCTCGCTCGGCCTCTGGCACCGCGTAGAAGGGCATGGTCATGACGCGCCCCCATCGGCCTCGCGGCGGCTGCGGTGGCGGCGCACCAGCCGCTCGGTGCGCCGGCGCAGCTCGGCATCGTCGATGCGCCGGTATCCGTCGGCGTCGATCACGGCCACCACCGGGAACACGTCGCGCACCGGGTCGGGGCCGCCGGTGGCCGAATCGGCGTCGGAGGCAACGAACAGCGCATCCAGCACCAGATCGGTGGCCGCGGTCCGTGCCATCGACGGGCGGAAGCCCAGCTTCACCACGGTGTCGGCGTGCAGCGAGCCGGAGCCGGTGGCGGCATGGTCGCGCTCCTCGTAGCGCCCCCCGGTGACGTCGTACTCGAAGATCCGGCCCCTGGAAACGGCGGTGTCGAAGCCTGCGAAGATGGGCACCACCACCAGGCCCTGCATGGCCGCCGGCAGGTTGGCCCTCACCATCTGGCCCAGCTGGTTGGCCTTGCCCTCGAGGCTTATCGGCGTGCCCTCCACCTTCTCGTAGTGCTCGAGTTGCAGCTGGAACAGCCGCACCATCTCTGTGGAGGGGCCTGCCGCGCCGGCGATGGCCACGCCGGAGTGGCGGTCGGCCGGGAACACCTTCTCGATGCGGTGGTTGCTGATCAGATGCCCTGCGGTGGCCCGCCGGTCGCCGGCCAGGACCACTCCGGAGTCGTAGCGGACGGCCACGCAGGTCGTGCCGTGGGGGATCTCCACCGGTGCTCCCGGGGGGTTGTCGGCAGCGGCGAGCGGAGTGGTCTCGGAGGCGGTGCGGGTCAGGCGCAACAGCGCGGCGAAGTTGGGGCCGGGATCGTCGTGGGGTCCGAAGCGGGGCAGGCTCACTCGCCGCCCTTTTGGATGTAGCTCTTCACGAAGTCCTCGGCGTTGGTCTCCAGCACCTCATCGATCTCGTCGAGCAGATCGTCGAGCTGGGCCTTGATGTCGGAGCCCCGCTCGGACGCGGGGGGCGACTCCTCCACCGACTGCTCGCGGGGCGACGGGGCCGGCTTGCGGATCTGCTCTCGTTCGGCCACTGGGTTCCTCCGGCTCTCGTGCTTTGGATGGAATTGTCCACAGAGGTTACGCGCCCGTAGCCCCCAAGCGGCGCAGGAGCTCCATCGCGGAGTCGCACTCGTCGAACATGTCGCCGACGTGCGCGACCGTTCCCCGGGCCGGCTCGGTCATGGAGACCCGCCGCAGGGAGCCCTCGCCCACATCGAACACGATCGAGTCCCAGTTGGCCGCCACCACCTCGGCCGCGAACTTCTGCAGGCAGCGGCCCCGGAAGTAGGCCCGGGTGTCGGGCGGGGGCTCGGTCATGGCCCGGGCCGCGGCGGCCTCGTCCACCAGCGTCTCCAGCCCGGCCCGGGCGGCCAGGGACCGGTCCGGGCGCAGGTCGTGGTACTGGATGTCGAGGGCCCGCAGGCGGGCGTCCTGGAAGTCGAGACCATGGCGGTCCCTGAACCCCTCCAGGAGCCTGAGCTTGGCCACCCAGTCGATCTGGCCGGCCAGGGTGGCCGGATCGCGCTCCAAGCCGGTGAGCACCTCCTCCCACCGGGCCAGCACGTCGTGGGCGACCGTCCCGCCTACCGCGTCGGCGCCCCGCTGCTCCACGTAGGCGCGGGCCGCGGCCAGCAGCTCCCACTGCAGGCCGAGAGCGGTGATGGTGGTGCCGTCGGAGAGCTCGAGCGGCCGGCGCAGCGAGAGGTCGCGGCTCACCTGGCGCAGCGCGGCCACCGGCGTGGCGAACCGGAACTCGCGGGCCATCGCGTCGTCCTCGGTGAGGGCCATCACCAGTGCGGTGGTGCCGACCTTGAGGAACGTCGCGACCTGCGACATGTTGGCGTCGCCGACGATCACGTGCAGGCGCCGGTACTTGGCCGCGTCGGCGTGGGGCTCGTCGCGGGTGTTGACGATGGGACGCTTGAGAGTCGTCTCCAGCCCGACCTCCTCCTCGATGAAGTCGGCCCGCTGGGTGATCTGGTAGCCGGCCTCGTCCAGGCGCATCCCCGCGGTCTCGCTTCCCATCTTGCCGGCGCCGCAATAGATCTGGCGGGTGACGAAGTGCGCGGTGGCGTTGGTGACGATGCGCGAGAACGGCACCGCCCGGCTCACCAGGTAGTTCTCGTGGCAGCCGTAGCTGTTGCCCTTGCCGTCGGAGTTGTTCTTGTAGACGATGATCTCCTCGCCCGGCGGCAGCAGCATCCGGACCGCCTCCATCGAGCGGGCCGCGATGAGCTCGGCGGCCCGGTCGTAGAGGACCGCTGAGAGTGGGTCGGCGCACTCGGGGGTGGACAGTTCCGGGTGGGCGTGGTCCACGTAGTAGCGGGCGCCGTTGGTGAGGACGGCGTTCACCAGGTGGGTCTCGATCTCCGGCGCCAGCGATCCAGCGGGTGCGCCGCCGCGTGCGTCGTTGGCGGGGGTCTCGTCGGTGAAGTCCCAGCCCACCGCGGCCCGACCGGCCTCGGGCGCGTGGCCGTGGGCGATCAGGTAGGCGTTGATCAGCAGCGACGAGGCTGAGATCGGGTTGGGCTCGGCGGCTCCCCGGTGGACGATGCCGTACTCGGTCTCGAGCCCGAGCAGCTTGGCGACAGCCATGGGCGGGACGCTACCGATCCTCGGGAACAGCCATGGCGCCCGACGCTACTGAGTGCCGGGGGCTGGGGCTATAGGATCTGGGACAGGAACAGCTTGGTGCGCTCCTCCTGGGGATCGGTGAAGAAGTGCTCGGGGGTGCCGGTCTCCACGATCTGGCCGTCCTCCATGAAGATCACCCGGTCGGCGACCTCGCGGGCGAAGCCCATCTCGTGGGTCACCACCATCATGGTCATGCCCGAGCGCGCCAGCCCCTTCATCACGTCGAGCACCTCCTTGATCATCTCGGGGTCGAGCGCGGAGGTGGGCTCGTCGAACAGCATGATCCTCGGCTCCATGGCCAGCGCCCTGGCGATGGCCACCCGCTGCTGCTGGCCGCCGGACAGCTGGCCCGGATACTTGTCGGCCTGCTCGGGGATGCCGACGCGCTCCAGCAGCGAGCGGCCCAGATCCTCAGCCTCGCGCTTGGGCTTCTTGCGCACCCAGATCGGCGCCAGGGTGATGTTGTCCAGCACGGTCAGATGGGGGAACAGGTTGAACTGCTGGAACACCATCCCCACTTCGGAGCGGATCTTCTCGATGTTGCGCACGTCGTTGGTGAGCTCCACCCCGTCTATGACGATGCGGCCCTCCTGGTGGGCCTCCAGGCGGTTGATGCAGCGGATCCAGGTGGACTTCCCCGAGCCCGACGGGCCGAGAACCACCACCACCTCGCGCTCTTTGATGACCGCGGTGATGCCGTCGAGGGCCTGGAAGTCCCCGAACCACTTGTTCACCCCCTCGCACACGATCATGTCGTCGCGGGCGGCGAGCTCCTCGGTCAATGCGGTGGTGGCGTCACTCACGCTCATGGCTTGGTTCCCCCTACGGATCGGGCGTGGGCGACACTGCTACCGCTCCCCCACTCCGAGCTTCTTCTCCAGTCGCTGGCTCTGCTTGGACATGCTGTACGCGAACACCCAGTAGACCAGCGACACGAACAGCAGGCCCTCGCGCTTGACTCCGAGGAACTGCGTCTGGGCCGGGATCACCCAGTTGGCCATGCGCAAGATGTCGAACACGCCGATGATGGCCAGCAGCGAAGTCTCCTTGAAGGTGGCGATGATCTGGCCCACCAGCGGCGGGATCGAGACCCGCAGAGCCTGAGGCAACACGATGAACAGGGTGCGCTGCACGGTGGTGAGGCCCACCGCGTCGGAGGCCTCGTACTGGCCCCGCCGAATCGCCTGGAGCCCGCCCCGCACGTTCTCGGCCAGGTAGGCGGCCGAGAACAGCGTGTAGCCCAGCGTCGCGGCCGCCAGCGAGCTGATGCTCATGCCGTCGGGCAGGAACAGCTTCAAGATCACCGCGAAGAAGATCAGGATGGTGATCAGCGGGACGCCGCGGATCACCTCGATGTAGACGGTGGACATCATCCGGAAGATCGGCAGCTTCGATGTGCGTGCCAGCGCCAGCAGCACCCCCAGCGGGAACGAGAACATGATGGTGAACACCGCGACTATCACGGTGATGGCGAAACCGCCGATCAGCGCGTCGGTGGGGGTGTCCACAGTGGACGGCGAGTTGATGATCGTGGCCATGTAGTGGAACAGGGCCATGGTTGCCACCCAGCCCACGAGCAGCCGGATGCGCTTGGCCCGCTCCCCCGCGAAGTTGTGGGCCACCAGGGCCACCAGCGCCAGCAGCAGGAAGCTGAGGCGCACCTTCTGGAGCATCGAGTACCAGCCGAAGAAGGCCGCGACCCAGTTGGACGCGGCCACCAGCACCAGCCCGACCGCGATGATCCGGCCCAGCTCCCCGATATTGGGATTGGTGAGCCACCACACCACCGCGCCTCCCAGCACGGCGAAGAACAGCGCCACGGGCACGTCCACCGAGGCCACCTCGCCCCAGTCAAGCGCCGGGTCGCGCAGCACCACCCAGAACAGCAGGAACGGGCACAGCAGCCAGGCGAGGTTGATCGGGGTCCGCAGGCGGGCGTCGAGGCCGCCGCCGCGCAGCGAGCGGCCCGCGGCGATGGCGACCACCGCCAGCAGCCACATCACCGTCCACGGGAGCTTGGTGGACATGGCCACCGTGCGGCCCGGCTCGGCGATGAACTCCCCGTCGGCGAACGCGTAGTGGCCCCACGGGTACACCCATCCCGACAGCACAAGCAGCCCGGTCAGCGCCATGGACAGCTCCACGGTGGGCACGAACGTGCCGCGGCGGCGGGCGTCGCCGAGGCCCTGCCACAGGGCCGCCCCGGCGCCGAGCAGCACGGCGGCCGCCAGCCACCAGGCCCAACGGTCGGCCATCGCCTCGGTGAACGACTGCCTGATGACGCCGTCGTCGTCGCGCAGCACCGAGCCGTCGGCGTCCTTGAGAGCCGACGGCTCGCGCAGCACCACGCCCACGGCGATGACCGCGCCGATGCCCATCACGTTGGTCAGGATCTTCTTGGCCGACACGCCCCGGCCGCGGCCCGCGTACAGGCCCAGCGACAAGCCGGCGAGCACGACGAGCGTTCCGACGCACACCCAGATCCGCGAGTACTGCTCCTCGGGGTAGGCGTGGGTGAAGATCAGGCGCATGTTGGTGCGCACCGCGTCCCAGTTGCGCTCCTCGCTGAAGACGAAGTTGAGCAGGCCCCGGGCCACCAGCACCAGCAGGGCGCCGAAGACCACCGTCAGCGCCGAGTTGAACGGCGTGGAGAACAGGTTCTCGCGGACCCAGCGGCTCAGCGGGAGGCTGGGCTGCTCGGGCGGGGAGGCCGCCTGCTCATCGGCTTCGGGGGGCTGGACCGGTTCCATCTCAGCGCTCCACGATCTTGAGGCGGACGTTGAAGAAGTTGACGACCACCGAGATGGTCAGCGAGCACGCCAGGTAGAACAGCATCCAGATCGCCACGACTTCGAGGGTCTTGCCGGTCTGGTTGTAGACGGTCTGGCCCACCTGCACGAGGTCGGTGTAGCCGACTGCTATAGCCAGCGAAGTGTTCTTGGTCAGGTTCAGGTACTGGTTGCCCAGCGGCGGCATGATCACCCTGAAGGCCTGGGGCAGGATGACCCGGCGCAGCATGGTCACCCGGCGCAGACCCAGCGCCTGGGCCGCCTCGGTCTGGCCCTTGGCCACGGCCAGGATGCCGCCGCGGACGATCTCGGCGATGAACGCCGCGGTGTACAGGACCACGCCGAAGTACACGGCCGCGAGCCCCTGGATGAGGTTGAGCCCGCCCGGGCCGTAGTTGGGGAAGTTGCCGAGCTGCTCGATGTCGGGGCGCTTGGCGTCGATGGGCTGGCCGCTGCGGCCGTCACCGAACTTGTCGGCCAACCATCCGAAGATGCCATTGTCCATTCGAAGCCAATCGACCCCGGTCCGGCCCAACAGATCGACCACTATGCCGGACAGGCGGGGCCACGCCGCGAGCGTCACGACCACCATCAGGGCGCCCAACCCGGCGAAGATGATGCGGAACCAGTCGTCGTCGGCGAGCTTCATCAGACCCGCCGGAGTGCGGCGCCGGGCCAGGAAGCGGCGTATCCACCAGGCCGCGGCCGCCAGCGCGGCCAACGACAGCACAACCTGCACGACCGGCCGGGCGAGCGAGTCGACGCCATCCGCTATCAAGTCGAAGATCGCGCCCACCCAACCGAACAGCGGGTGCAGGAACCAGCCGACCACGCCGAAGACGCCGACGACGGCCATGAAGCTCGCCACCGGGTAGGTGTCGCGCCCGGTGGCGTCGTGAAGCCGGGAGCGCTGGCGCATGACGAACCAGCCGATCAAGGCGCCTATCGCCAAGAACACGGCCCACTGGTAGAAGCCCTCGCCGAGGAAGACGCGCGGGATCGACACCCCCGTATTGGAGACGTGGAGCCAGCCGTGTATCGGCCCCTGATCGGTCTGCACTCGGGGCAGGCTGGCGATGATCACGAAGATCAGGAAGATCTGGACCAGCAGAGGGATGTTGCGCAGCGTCTCGACGAACACGCTGCTGATGCGGTTGACGATCCAGTTGCTCGACAGCCGCCCCACGCCGACGAGCACCCCAAGGATCGTGGCGAAGATGATGCCGCCCACCGAAAGGCGGATGGTGTTGACGGCGCCCACCAGCAAGGCCCGTCCGCTGGTGGCGGGGTTGGTGTCGATCCCCGAGCCCAGATCGCTGCCCAGCGAGGTGCCCAAGAAGTCGAAGCCGGTGGCGATGCCCTTGGCCTGCAGGTTGCCCCGGGCCTGCGACGACAGGAAGAACAGCGCGAAGAGCACCAGCACCAGCACCAGCACCTGGGCCAGCCATTTGACGACGGTGGCGTCGCGGTAGAAGGGCGGGCGCTGCGACTGCGTCGCGGCCAGGGTCGCTTGGTCAGTGTTGGACACGCCGGGGCGCCTCCAAGGCGGGAGATCGCGGACTGGGGTTGCCGGAACGGCAGCGGGGGCCCGGGGACATAGCCCCGAGCCCCCGCAAACCTAGACGACAGCGTCGCCTGGGTGAAGCCTTTAGGTTGGCTCCCGGCGAGTTATCGAGCCGGCGGCGCGTAGATCAGGCCACCGTCGAGCCAGCCGGCGTTGGCCGAGCCCTCACGGCTCAGGCCCACCGGGTTGAGATTGCGGGAGTAGATCTCGTCGTAGTTGCCGACCTGGCTGATCACCTGCCAGAAGGCGTCGGGCGAGAGGCCCATGGCGGTCTGCAGTTCGCCGTCGCCGCCGAGCAGACGGGCCACTTCGGCGTCGGGCGGGCTGGCCGCCATCGAGTCGACGTTGGCCGAAGTCACGCCCTTCTCATCGGCGATGATGGTGGCGTACACGGTCCAGTTCACCACGTCGGCGAAACGGGACTGGTTCTGGCCGTAGGTCGGGCCCAGGGGCTCCTTGGAGATCGGCGTGGGCGGGAAGATCACCCAGTCCTCGCCGTCGGGCTGCTGGTTGGCCTTGCGGCCGACGAGGGCCGAGCCGTCGGTTGTGATCACGTTGCATGCACCCGAGATGAAGTTGGTGGTGACAATGTCGAAGTCCTCGAACGTGTTGAGGGTGATGTCGACCCCGGCGGCCTCGGCCGCGTCGGCAATGTTCTGCTCGGTGGTGGTGCCTGAGTTGGTGCACACGATGGCGCCTGCGATGTCGGCTACCGCCGACTGGCCGCTGAAGCCGTCGCCGGCCCGGGCCATCAGCTGCTGGCCGTCGTAGTAGGTGGTGGGACCGAAGTCCATGCCGACCTCGGTGTCACGGCCCTGGGTCCAGGTGGTGTTGCGCATGAGCACGTCCACGGTGCCGGTCTGCACCGCGGTGAAACGCTCGGCCGCGGTCAGCGGAACGAACACCACCGCTTCCGCGTCGCCGAAGAGGGCGGCGGCCACGGCCTTGCAGTAGTCGGCGTCGAAGCCGGTCTGGGAGCCGTCGGGCTGGGTCTCCGAGAAGGCGACAGCCGAACCGGAGACGCCGCACCAGAGCTCGCCCCGGGCGAGCACTGTGTCGAGCAGGTCTCCGTCCTGGGTGGCGTCGATCACGTCGCCCGCGTCGGCTGCGGTCGTGGTGGTGTCGGGCGCGGCTGTGGTCTCCGGCGCGGCCGGGTCGTCCGGCGCGGCCGTGGAGTCGCTGTCGCTGTCGTCGTCGCCGCAGGACGCCGCGATCAGCGTCACTGCGAAGAGCACGGCGAGCGCGCGCCACAGATGAGATTTCCGGTTGGTCACAGTTTCCTCCGAGGGTATGGACGGGGCTGGATGGATGCCTTACGCTATTGGCCGCGGTCGCCCGATACAAGCACCCGTCTTGAACAGCGTTGTGGAGGAGGCGGTCCTACAAGTACTGGCCGGTCTGGACCCGCTCGATGGAGCGGCCGCCGGCGGCCTCCTCCTCGTGGTCGCTGGACACCAGCGTGCGCACGAACACGATGCGCTCGCCCTTCTTGCCGGAGATGCGGGCCCAGTCGTCGGGGTTGGTGGTGTTGGGCAGGTCCTCGTGCTCCTTGAACTCCTGGCGCACCGAGGCCAGCAGGTCGGAGGTGACGATGCCGCGGGGGCCGCCGGAGATCTCGCGCTTGATGGCCAGCTTCTTGGCCCGCCGCACCACGTTCTCGATCATCGCCCCCGAGGCGAAGTCCCGGAAGTACATGACCTCCTTGTCGCCGTTGGAGTAGGTGACCTCCAGGAACTGGTTGGTGTCGGCGGGCCGGTACATGTCGTCCACGGTCTGCTCGATCATGCCCCGCACCGCCTTGTCGGGGTCGCCGCCGCCGACGGTCTCGACCATCTCGGACGCGATCGGCAGGGTGGGCACCAGGTAGCGGGCGAAGATGGCCGCCGCGGCCTCGGCGTCGGGCCGCTCGATCTTGATCTTCACGTCGAGGCGGCCCGGCCTCAGGATGGCGGGGTCGATGAGGTCCTCGCGGTTGGAGGCTCCGATCACGATCACGTTGCGCAGCGCCTCGACCCCGTCGATCTCGGCCAGCAGCTGGGGAACGATCGTGGACTCGATGTCGGAGCTGATCCCCGAGCCGCGGGTGCGGAACAGGGACTCCATCTCGTCGAAGAACACGATCACGGGCCAGCCCTGCTCGCTCTTCTCGCGGGCCCTCTGGAACACGAGTCGGATCTGGCGCTCCGTCTCGCCCACGTATTTGTTGAGCAGCTCCGGGCCCTTGATGTTGAGGAAGAAGCTGCGGGCGTTGGCGTCGCCCGAGAGGTCCGAGACCTTCTTGGCCAGGCTGTTGGCCACCGCCTTGGCGATCAGGGTCTTGCCGCAGCCGGGCGGACCGTAGAGCAGCACTCCCTTGGGCGCGGGCAGGTCGTACTCGGAAAAGAGGGCGTGGTGGACGAACGGCAGCTCGACCGCGTCGGTGATCTGCTCGATCTGGGAGTCGAGCCCGCCGACGTCGTCGTAGCTGATGTCGGGCACCTCCTCGAGGATGAGATCCTCCACCTCGGGGCGGGGCAGGCGCTCGATCACCAGGTCCCCCGAGGAGTCGATCAGCACGTTGTCGCCGCTGCGGATCGGTCCCGCGGCGACGGCCGCGCTCAACTCCACCACCCGCTCCTCGTCGGCCCGCCCCAGCACGAGGGCGCGGTCGCCGCCGGGCAGCAGCTCCTTCACCGTGGCCACCTCGCCGGTGCGGTCCGGCCGGCGGGCCAGGACCACGCTGAACGACTCGTTGAGGGCGACCTCCTCGCCTGCGGCCAGATCCTCGGCCAGGTCGGGATGGACGGCCACCCGCATCTTGCGGCCGCCGGCGCGCACGTCGACGGTGCCGTCGTCGTTGCAGCCGAGGACGGTCCCGTAGCCGCTGGGCGGCTGGGTGAGCTTCTCCACCTCCTCGCGCAGCGAGCCGATGTGCTCGCGGGCGTCGCGCAGCATGGTGGTGAGCCGCTCGTTCTGGGACACGGCCTGGGTCAACCGGCCCTTGGTGTCGGCGAGGCGCTCCTCGAGCATGCGCACCCGCTTGGGCGCGTCGTGGAGCCGGCGGCGCAGGGAGGCGACCTCGCCCTCGAGTTCGGAGACGAGGCGGCGCATACGCTCGAGGTCCTGCTTCGAGTTGTCGCTGCCGGCCTCGCTCACGGCTCACCTCCTCGCTGCGGGTCGGACGGATCCGACGCCACCCTAGACGGCACCGGGGCCACACGGCACAACTTGATGCCGGGGCGGCGCCCCCGGACGACCAGACCCGAGTAGCGGCAGCGGTGTTGGCATCGTGAGCCGCGAGTTGGCAGGCTTCGGGCTCCTGCCCCGCTATGCTGCAGTCAGCCGTTACGAGTCGCGGGCGCTACCGGTCCGATCCACCCGCCCCGCTGAAGAGAGGTACCTCCGGGACATGAAGGTCTGGATTGATCAGGACTTGTGCACGGGCGACGGCTTGTGCGAGGAGATCGCCCCCGACGTCTTCACCCTCCTCGACGACGGTCTTGCCTATGTAGTGGAGGACGGCAACGTCTTCTCGGACCCCGGCGGCCCCGACGGTCTGGCCGTTGTGCCCGCAGGCCAGGAAGAAGCCACGATCGAGTCCGCGGAAGAGTGCCCCGGGGAGTGCATCTTCATCGAGGTCTGAGGCAAGCCCCTGGTCGGGGCTAGCCCATCGACAGACCGGATCAGGACACTCGGGGAATTGACAGGTGCAGGATCTTCTGCCTACGACCGCACCCGCAACCGGGACCAGATGCACTCGCCGCTGATGAAGCCGGAGCCGACTGAGTCGGCGCGGTTCATGGTCCGAGCGCGGTGATGGGCACCACTGTCACACCGTCGGGGTGCTCGAATCCGTAGCCGCCCGCGGTGAGCACCACCAGCCGGGAGGGCTCGCCGGTGCGAACGGCATCAACACGCCCACGCAAACGCAGCAGCGTGCGCACTGCGCTGGCTATTGCCGTCTCGCCGCCAAGCTTGACCTCGATCGCGATCCAACGCCCGTCGGCGCGCCGCACGATCGCGTCTACTTCGAGGCCGTCGCTGTCGCGGTAGTGAGAGACTTCGCAGCCGCAGGCCTGGCCGTACACGCGCAAGTCGCGAACCGCCAGCGACTCGAACAGCAAGCCGGCAAACTTCACGTCCGCCATCACCGCGTCGGGCACAAGTCCGAGCGCCGCCGGCGCCAGCGACGGATCGACGAAGTGCCGTTTGGGTGCGCCCCGGAGCGCTGAACGCGAGGTTATGTGCGGCCGCCAGGCGGACAGGTCCTCAACCACGAACAGACGGGTCAGCGCGGCCATGTAGGCAGACACCGTGCGTCTGTCAATGCCGGGATCGACGCCGAGCGTGTCGGCCGCGAGCGTTGCGAAGCTCGCCTCAGTGGCCACGTTGCGGGCCAGCGACTCGAGCAGCCGTCGCACACCTGCGGGGTTGCGCGACACGCCGTCCACGCGGGTCACGTCGGTGCGGCTGATCTCGTCGAGATAGCCCCTCAGCACCCGCAGCGCGGCGTCGGGACTCGCCCTGGTAGCGACCAGGTTCGGCCAGCCGCCCCGGCACGCCATCGCAACGATGTCGCTGAGATGGCGGCCCGAGTCTGCGGCGGTGACCCGGCCCGGCTCGAACAGCTCGGCGAGCGACACGCTGCCGTCGGAGTCACCAGACTCGTACAGGCTCATCGGGCGCATCCTCACCCGCAGCACCCGGCCGGCGCCGGAATGACGCGTGATGTCGTCGGGAGGGTCGGCCGAGCCGGTGAGTATGAACTGCGCGGGCTGCCCCCGGTCGTCGCAGGCACGCCGCATGGGGTTCCAGATGTCGGGCGCGAGCTGCCACTCGTCAACCAGCAGCGGAACCGGTCCCGCCAACAGCGCCGACGGGTCGATGTTGGCTGCAAGCCTGGCGCGTGTGGTGGCGTCCACGAGCACCTCGGAGGCCGCGAACCGGCGTCCGGTCCAGGTCTTGCCGCATGCCCTCGGACCCTCGATCAAGACAGCCGACGACGCGCGCAAGGCGTCGCGCATCTCGGCGTCGACGACCCTGGGCAGGTAGGTCGTGCCCGTCGCCTCGTGCAAGCCGCTCCGCCCCGATCCGGGGGTCCAGCCAGTCATGGAGGGCGAACTCTACCGCCAATGAACTGTTTATGGGCGTCTCACACGCCTATAAATGGTGCATTGCTCGGGTTCGGCATGTACGCAGGCGGTGCCGGCGGCTGGTCGGAGCCTTTCGGGCTCATGTGACGGCGCATTCGGCGGTGGCAGTCTTGCTGCCGTCGTTGACTTTGGTGTTGTCGAAGTCGTCGGTCTCCTTGAGGCTGTTGCCGATTTCGAACTCGGGCGCGACTGTGATCCCGGTGTCGCCGTAGGTGATCTCAAGGCGCTTGCAGCGCGACTCGTAGAAGGCCCGCCAGCCTCCCCAGGTCCTGGCCCTCACGGGCTGGTCGCCGATGGGACGCCCGGAGTCGGTGACGACCTGTTCGCCTGCGAGCCTGGCGGCCACCGCGCGGGCGCTGTTCCCCGCGATCTGCTCTGAGGTGTCCGACACGACGTTTTGCACCAGCACCACCGCCAGCGCCGCGATCCCCGCCACCGCCGCGACGATGAGAAGCCACTCAAGGGTGGTGAGACCGCTGTCACCGCCTCGGCGCCGCGGGGCGGACCCGTGCCTGGTGGGACCCCGCCGTTCGGGCGAGCCCCACAATCCCCCACCACCGCCGGCGGCGAAGCTCATACCAGCACACACACCGGCGGACCGTTCTCGCTCCAACCGGCGCCGCCGATCTCGTACACACCGGCCTTCGCGGCCACCTCCAGATCGATGTCCGCATACAGGATCCCGATCCGGTGACACCGCGCCACAAACTCACGATTCAACCGCTCCGCATCCCCCGCCGACCCCGGAACCTCCTGCCGCCACCGCCGCATCAACTCCGCCGTCGCGACCTCCGCCGCCTCCTGACGAGCACTACGCGACGCCACACCCTCCCCAGACAAGCCAACCTCACACTGCACCAACACCACCGCCACAGCCGCCAAACCCGCCACCGCAGCCACCAACAACAACCACCCCAACACCGCAAGCCCCGCATCGCGTGAAGCGGAACCAAATCGGCAATGGAACGCCCGGCAGCCGTGCATGCCGCGGATCAATGGCTCACTCGAGCGTCACGCCCTCGGAGATCGCGCACTCCTGAGGGTCATCCGCGGCACGGCAGATCTCTCTCACATAGTCCTGATAGGGATGGTTCACGCTCTGCTCATAGGCCATCGACACAACCATCTCAGGATTGTCCCGCATCCACAGCTGTAAGACCTCAAGATAATACTCTCGGCGCACCCTCAACAGTTCATCGCGATACTCACGATCCAAAGCCGGATAAGAAGCCGCGAACTTGTTGCACTCATGCCGGAAGTCCAAATACTCATCTAATGACACTTCTAGACGATCTGCCTCTACTTGAGGTGACCATACAGGGAGGTATCCGCCGTCTTCAAATCGGTATAGCTCTACCTCAGGCCATCGCGACCGCTCTGCACACAGATCCAGTGAATCGTAAAACGCATCATAGAGCGCATCATCTGCTGATCTCACCTCAGGCGGCATCGCCTCCCCAGCCGCAAAGAACAGGAACCGAACAGCCTGCTCGAAGAAGGCTCGGTCACGCGCCTCCGCACTGAGAGACTGGAAGTCATCGGTCGCGTCGGCCTCTAGATATTCTTCATCGGTGCGGTAGCGTGTCAACGACATCAAGCCACGATCAGCAAAATACTCGTCGATCAGATACTCGATGCCAATCTCCTCTTCCGTGTACCCCTGCACTCTGCTGTATCCGCCGTTAGCGAATCCATATTGAACGGATTCTGTTGAGTGAGCAGATTCTGCTGCGGGAGCGTCCCATGGGCTTTGATCGTTCGTGCACGACACTGCGAGAAGTGCGACGCATGACATCATCGCCTGCCGGATGATTATCTGCGGTGACCATGATGGGTACGATTGAGCGCTCATGAATCAGACTTTTTCGGAAGAGTACTTGATGAAGGACATCGGATATGTCTGCACACCGAACGTCATAGCATCAGCGACTTCCAGACACTTATCACGAAGCTTGACATCTACTAGCTTCCATGTGTAGTGGCTGTGGGTCGCTGATGAGGAAGTTCGGTTGGCGTCACAGAGGCGTTTGAGGTCCTGGTTGAACCGGTTGTCGGCTTGTTGGCGTGCGTTCTTGTTCCATGCGTCTCCGTGCTGGAGGTGGTGTTCCACTCGGTAGAGGTTGCGCCAGTTGAAGTCGTGTCTCATACAAGCGAACACCAGTGACACTGTCTCTTTTTCCTCTTCTCCAAACCTGGCATGGTCTTTCATGTACTGGGCGAGACTAACCAACTGCGGTGTTGTGAACAGCGAGGAGTGCTCCAGGATCCGCTGGTTGATCCATGCCTCGATGCCTTTCACCAAGCCTTGGGGAATGCTGCACTTGTCGGTGCTGAACGGCAACCATGGATAGGTCGGACTGGACGGATCGAATGGGTTGCTATTGTCGGTCTCACAAGTGGAATGGTCGCCGCGGCGACCGGCTACATGCTCCCCACGACGCCGAATGCGAAGATTCACGAGAGTCTTCGGTCCGCGGCTAATGGGATTACGTACAGGTCGAGTTGGGCCGCGCACGACAGGTAGTCGCCCATCTGTTCGGGATCGGGCAGCACCAACTCCCCGCTCTCGGAGCCCGCTGGTGTCACGAAGGCCATAGCCGCGGAGTTGGCGCCGCACATCACGAACTCGCCCGTGGCCGCCAAAGACAGCCATGTCACACCCGAATAGCACTCCAGATGCCCTGGATGCGCCGTCATCATGACCAACTCGCCGTCGTGGCGCGCCTGCACCCTCCAGCGCTCGCCGTCGGGGCGTGCCGGGTCGCGCATCGCATAGGACCGGCTCCCCTCGCCCGAGCCCAGCCGCACCCAGTCCCCCACAGACGCCGCGGCCACATTCGAAGGACGCATTGCTGCCTCTGCCAGCAGCGCATCAGACGGCCCGTCGAGTTCGCGGGCCGTCCCACCCCAGCGAACCCGAAACGCCGCATTCGCGACGCCCGGAGGGCCGCCGACCTCCACACCATGCTCGTCATGCACCAGCGCCACCTGGCCGAGACACTCGATGCGCAGACCCGGAAGATCCACACGCGGATAGACCCGGTCCGGCGACGCCTTCCAGCTCCAATACCGCAGCGACCACAACAACTCCAAACCGACGGTCTCACCGTCGGCGTCGCTGACGAGATCATAGTCCGGCCACAACTGGACAACACCGTGAAATGGCCACCCCGGCGCAGTCCCCTCCTTGAATACCGGCCACTCCGGCCGCAGCGGCTCAGCCGTCGTCGAAGGCGCAACGGGAGCAGTCGCGGAGGGCACTTCCGCAGCACCAGCCGTCGAAGATGCAGCGCCCGATGCAGTCGTCGTCGAGGGCGCAGTCCCCGTCGCTGTCGTGAGCGGCATAGCCTTTTCCGGCATGGACGGTGCCTCCAGAGTCGGCTGAGTCACCTCGGGCACGGCCTCCGACTCGTCGAACCGGCTATTCTCGGCCTCGCTAGGGCTCGGCAGCGCCTGAGTCACCTCGGGTACGGCACCCGGCAGGTGTCGCGGCTCCTCAGAGCACGCCGCGCACACGACCGCAACCGCAACCGCCACCGTCAGAGAGCGCCTCACCGGACCTAGCCTCCCCGATCCGAAGCCGACGACAGCCCGCCCAAACTGGAGTGCCAATCCTCGCCCGGGTCGCATCCTCCCGACCGCGGCAGCGCGAACCGGTCCACAGCACGCGGCGCGCCCTCCGGCAGCACCAGCAAAGGGCCGCCACGCCCCGAGCCGCAGGCCACCACCTTGCCGGTGTCGCCGGCGACAATGAAGGCCTCCTCCCAAGGGCAGTTCGGCTCCGGGTGAACAAGCCGGATCCCGTAATGGAAGCCGTCAGTGCCATCAAGTAACACCCGGTAGTGAAATACGAACTCATAATCCTCGTCCGACTCCATGCCCACAGCCTCCAAGTGCTCCTCCAAAGAGCCGCCGGTCCTCACCAATTGCGGCCCGGCATCACCGGAACGGCGATAGTAGGCCTCTGCCTCAGTGGTGGCGACGCGAAACCCCTCCGCTACAGTCGATACCTCCACACCCACATCGCGGGGCTGCTCAAAGTATCGCGGCAGGACATCCTCGGACCACGCAAAATAGGGATACGCCTCATCCCCCCAAGGCACCCGCAAGATCACACTCGCGCCACCGCCGGGCTCCCACGATTCCAACATCAGATATTCGTCATTGCCCGCAACCGGATACGGGCACGAGAGCGGACCCCCGAGCCGCACCTCGCTCATCGCGCCGGTCTCAGCATCCCAGTACTCCAACACGTCCTCGCCATAATTCACCACCCCCCGGAAGGGCCACATGGGCGACGCACCCATAGAGAGGCCCTTCTCCGAAGCAGCTTTCACAGATCCAGCTGCCTTGAGCGAACCCACACACAACAACACGGCCGAAGCCGCAAAAAGCATCCACACAAACACGCCGCAGCGTCCGCCGAAACGGTCACCGCCGCGGCGTGCCCATATCTCACAGAGTCGGGACATCGCCCCACCTGTAGGCACCCGCGGCACGGTCTGCGAACCCGTGCATCATCACGAAATCCAGAAAGATCATATAATGATTGACATACCGGACCGGATCCAATTTACTCATGCCGAAATCCGACAACAGTCGCAGATACCCAGCCTTGGACACATCGTCCCAAGCTCCGCCATAGGCAGGCTTGGTCGTCTCCTCGTCGTCGCCATAGTCGACAAACGCACGAACACAGTCCTGAATGAAGTAGTTGCACGAGGTAACCGTCCGACTGGTTGTCCCTGACCTGACTCTCAAAGCGATAGGACAGCCGTTGTCAGCATGGAAATGGTTGTGGTGTCCAGATATGTTCGGGCAAGGACATAACCGAAGAACTTGCGCAACCCGGCTTCTATAGCGATGAGACGACGGCGCGCCGCCTGCGAGGACGTGGCCTCGCCAGTGCCGTTGCATGGACGGGCCACAACGCCGCCGCCCCACTCCAGCCAATAGATGTCGACCGCCCTAGCTTCACAATGATAGCTGTTCCCGTTGTCGCAGCCTGACTTGGGACGTTGCCCGCCCCAGTGGCCGATGGTCTGCAACGTGCCGTAGCCCGCTCCGCACTGGCTGGAGAAGTAGTTGACCGTATTGGCGAATGCGGTTAGCGGTGCCCGCATCTCCGCGTGACAATTCAGATTCCCGTCGGATCCGGCAAAATATGCCGTTCTGCCCGTTCTCTGCGCCTCGCTGATTGAGTTGTCCAAGCTGCACAATCCGGATGTCCCAGAGCGCACCGAGCGGAATCTGACCTCCAGAGTGCCGCCGCCAGGCAGAGGAGCGTCGCCGACAGTGCTGAAGTAGTCATCACTAGGGGGCGGATTGTAGCCAGAGGGCGCATAACTGCAGGCCTGTGTGCTCTCCGTGGTTGGATCTGTGGTAGTGCTCTGGGCGGTATGTCTCATTGTGAAGTTGGGGGTCCGTCGGCGATGCTGCTGTTGGGGATCATCGACTGCTTTCCGTTGGCGGAGACGACCGTTACGTCCGGTGAGACTCGGTGCCTGATCGGATCGCTTGACTGTATGTCGACAGCAGCTTGCTGAGCGCCGCCTCGGAATCGTCGTATCTCTCTGCGGCCGTTGCTCGTCTCTACGGCCACATCGAGGAAGCCCCCTGAGGCGTCGATGCCGAGTACCTTGGCGTCGTCGGCGATGTCGAGCACCGGCCGCTGGCCGTCGTCGTAGGCGCGTACGCCCCGGCGGTCGGCGACGACGACCAGGCCGCTCGTGCCCGTGTCGCCAGCACCCCACAGCGAGCCGTGATCGACCGGGACCGCGCCCGACACGACCGATACCTGCCCTGTGGCAGCGCCGCCGAGGCTGATCAGCGACGCCTCGAACACCGAGTCGGGTACCTCCGCGAACGCATAGTGGTCCGCGGCCAGCACGCCGCCGCGTTCGATGACCGCGCCGAACGACCCGCCGGTGCCGATGTTCAGCGACAAGTCGAACAGTTCCCAGTCCAGCAGGTTGTCGGTGACGATCAACGCCGGGAAGCGCTCAATGAACTCGTGACGGTAGGATCGCGCATCCGGGCGATTCGGCTGCGCCGAAAGCAACTCTGTATGCGGCCCGGCCTGGCCCAGCAGCGTCTCGTAAGGTGTTCCGGCTTCGAAAGTCATGTATCCGGTGCGGGCCACCCTGTGGCCGCCGACCGCCAACAGGTCGCCGTGGGCTCCCATGCAGCGGCCCGCGAACCCGTCGGGCACCGCCACGGCGTGGTCCCGCCCGGTCCAGCGCTACCACACCCTCGCGGCCGCTGTCAAGCTGGGAGTCTGGCCGAGCCGCTGGTAAGCGATGTCGATGGGGTGCCCTCGACCGGCGAGCGATCAGCGGACGGTGCGCCGGAAGTTGGAGCGCTGGAGTCGCCCTCAGCCGCAGCCGGGCACTCCGGTCGGCTTGTCGAGATCGGATGAGGCGAGCAGTTGCTCCAGCGCGCCGGAGCGGGTGGCGTAGGCGACCCCGCCACCGCCGCGGCGTGAGGCGCCCCAGGCGACGCCCACTGCGGTGGTCCGGCCGTCCACGCCGGCCACCAGCGCGGCGCCGGAGTCACCCACCTCGGTCTGGGCGGCGAGGAGCCATGACTGCCGCTCGATGCGCTCGTCGCCGTTCACGACTTCGGTCCGCACCGTGACCGGACGGTCGATGCGGAACGGCGTCGGGTCCGGGGAGCCCTCGGCCTCCCAGGCCAGCACCGCGCCGACGGTGCCGTCGGGAACCGCCTCGCTCAAGGGCAGGGGCCGCAGGCCGGCACCCTCGACCCGCAGCACGGCCAGGTCGTTCACGGGATCGAAGGCCACCAGCACCGCAGCGAGCTCCCGGCCGTCGTGCAGCTCGACCGTGGGCTCCTCCATGCCGACCATGAGATGGGCGATGGTCACCACGAGGTCGCCGTCGGCCACCGCGAAACCGCTGCCCTCGCGCACGATCCCGCGGCACGCCGGACCGTACACCCGCACCGACGACTCCACCGCCGCGGCCAGCTCCGCGGCCGGCAGACCGTGGTCGGCGGGCACCGGGCCCGGGTCGGGGGGGTCGTCGAGCGGGGGCCTGACAGATGAGGTCGGCGCGGCCGTTTCCGGGTCGGCGGGCGTCTGCGGTCGAGGATCACCCGACACCGAGGTCCCACCGTCGAGCAGTGCGACGATGACGACGGCCGCGCCCGCGACGACAGCCGCGATGGACGCCCCGACTCCGAGGAGGCGCGGCAGCCGCCCCGATGTCACAGCCCGGTCAGCCGGCTGACGGTGAGGAAGCCGGTGTGGGCCACCATCCGGTGGTTGGGGCGGACCGCGTCACCCTCCACATGCCAGCCCCGCTGGAGGACCTCGACCGTCTCGTGGAGGTCGAACGGAGAGTCCTCCAGGGCCTGGCGCAGTCTCTGGACCTGCACGATGCTCGGGGTGTAGGCCAGCAGGATCCCACCGGGACGCAGCGCCGGCCCGGCGTGGGGGACCACCTGCCAGGGTTCGGGCAGGTCCAGCACCACCCGGTCGAGCCCGGTCTCGTCGATGCCGTCATACACGTCGCGCAGCTCGGTGCGGTAGCGCTCCAGCGCCTCGGTCCCGCAGAAGCGCTCGACGTTGGCCCTGGCCCGGGCGCAGAAGTCCTCGCGCCGCTCGTACCCGGTCACCACCGCGCCGGCCCGCAGCAGCGCCATCGACAGAGCACCGGAGCCGACCCCGGCCTCGAGTACCCGAGCCCCAGGGAATATGTCGGCCAGCATCAGGATGGGGCCGATGTCCTTGGGGTAGATCACCTGAGCGCCCCGGGGCATCTTGAGCACGGCGTCGGCCAGCGTCGGCCGCAGGGCCAGGAAGTAGGTGCCCCGCGTGGACCGCAGCCTGGTCCCCTCGGGCGCTCCGATGATGTCGTCGTGGGGGATTACCCCTGTGTGGGTGTGGAACTCGCGGCCGGCGGCCAGGTCGAACAGGTAGCGGCGCTTCTTGCGATCGATGAGCAGGGCCGGTTCGCCCGGCTCGAACGGCCGCCCGGTCATCGTTGGGCGCGGTCGGTCAGTCGCACCGGCGCCGGCCCGGCGGCGCGCGCCGCCAGGCGGCAGAAGGCGCACACACCGGCGTCGGTGGGCGACCCGCAGCGCTCGCACGGCGCCAACCCGACCCGGTCGCGCTCGACCTCGGCCCGGAAGCGGTCCGAGGCCCGATCCAGGAAGCCGAAGTAGAAGTCGTGCTTGGCGCCGGGCGACGCGACCTCTATGTCGTTGAGCGCGGCCTTGTAGGCCAGGTGCTTGTTGCCGGCCGCCATCGGGCATTCCTCGACGATGTAGTCGATCCCCCGCAGCAGGCAGTAGGCCGCGGTCTCCCGCTCGCCCAGCCGGATCAGCGGCTTGATCTTGCGGGGGAAGCCGTCGCGGGCCGCCAGGACCGGCAGCTGCCGCCCCAGGTACTCGGTCTGCCATCGCAGGGTGTTGCCCATCAGCACGGCCGCCTCGTCGTCGAGGTTGTGACCGGTGGCGAGGGCGTCATAGCCGCCGCGGCGGGCCGCATCGTCGAAGAGGTGCCTCTTGGATAGACCGCAGGCCGAGCACGGTGCCCTCTTGGCCGCCCGAGCGCCGCCGGGAATGTCGAAGCCGTGGGCCTCGGGCAGGTCGACGGTGTGGAGGGTCAGGTCCCGACCCTCGGCGTAGCGGCGGGCGTAGCGGGCGGAGTCCTTGCTGTAGTCGCCGATGCCGAGCCCGAGGTAGAAGCCGTCGACGGCGTAGCCGAGCTCGGTGAGCAGATCCCACACCGCGAGACTGTCCTTGCCTCCCGACACCGCCACCAGCACCCGGTCGCCGTCGGCCAGCATGTCGAAGTGGCGGATGGCCTTGGCCACCTGGTCCCGGCACAGGCGCAGGAAGTGCTCGGCGCAGAAGTTGGCGTTGTGGCGGCGCACGTCGATCACCGCCGGGCCGCGGCACACCCGGCACTTCATGGCACCGCTCCGGCCCGTCCGTCGCCGGCGCCGCCGGAGATCACGCTGCGCACCTCCACCTCGGAGCGGTCCGGGAGCATCCGGTCACCTGGCACAAGCTCACCGTCGCAGATCACCAGATGAGACTCCCGGTTCAGGCCGAGACGGTCGAGCAGGGCCCGCACCGTCACCGGTCCCTGCACCTCCAGTTCCCTGGCCGGGTTGCGCAGCACGACTCGCATCCGAGCTGTGTGCCTTACCAGGCTCAGCCGTCGTCGGGTTCGACGTTGCGGATCTCGATCCCGGTGGACGGCTCCAGCCGCTCCGACAGCACGGTGATCGGTTCCCGGGGTCCGACCGCCCGCCGCACCAGCTTGACCGCGCTGGTTGCGACGAACGCCGCGAACCAGATCCGCGAGCTGCCGAGCAGGCCCCGACGCACCGCCTGGCGGCTGATCCAGGCCGCCGCCGTCCGCCCGCCGACCAGGCCCACCGGTCAGATCCGCCTTACTTCGACGACTGTCCTGCGAAGCCGGCCGGCCCTGCGCCCCAGCAAGTAGGCGAGGCCGACCAGGACGCCGGCGGCTGCGGCCGCTCCGTAGGCGACCTTGACGAGCAGCGGCTGGGTCTCGCGGTCGATATCGGTCTGGAGGTCGCGAAGCGCGCCCTCCAGCGAATCACGGGTGATCCGCTCGGACTTCTCCTTCGCCGGGCTCATCGCAGGCCCCTCTTGGCGACCTGGCGCAGCAGCAGTGCGATCACAACGCCCAGGGCTGCGACCACGATCAGGTACGGGATCCACGAGCGACTGTCGGCGAAGACGGTCCCGGTCTCAGTCTGCAGGGCCCGCAGCAGCGACAGCATCAGCAGGATCACCCCCACGACGAGCGCGAGGCTCCCGGCGAGGCCCATCGAGATCCATCGACCGGCGCCCTGGAGCGGTCCGAGCAACTCCTGGCGGACGTACGCCTTCACCAGGTCCACGACTTCTGCTACGCCCTGCCTGCGTGCCAAGGGTGGGTCCTCCGCGTTCGTGTGGGCCCCTGACGCTACAGCAGCACCGACTGGAGCGCGAACATCGGGGTGGCCATGTCGTTGGCTCGGGGCTATTCGCTGCCGACAGGGTCAGCGACGGGGGCGACCACCGGCCGCCTCGCCGGCGCCGGATGCAGTGCCACGTCTGCTGAGGACGGGCCGTAGGGATGGCCGGACACGGCCCTGATCAGGCCCTGCTGCAGATCGTTGCAGCTCTGCAGGAACAGGCTGTCGCGGTTGGCGATCAGCGCGAACGTGAGCACGTCGCTGTTGCGGGCAACGGTCATTCCGGCCAGAGCGGAGACGTCATTGAGGGTCCCCGTCTTGGCCCACACCGTGCGGGGTGAGGGGTCCGATCCGTCAACGGCACCGGCAGCCGGCTCGAGGCCGGCGTCGCAGTCGCGGAGGGTTCCGCTCTCCCCCACCTGGGCCAGGCCCGTAACCAGCGCCGAGTCCGGACCGGCCTGAAGCAGCAGTCCGGCAATGAGGTCGCAGGTGAGCCGATTGTGAGTCGACAGACCCGAACCGTCGGCGATCACGATCCCGGCGGTCTGAACACCGAGCAACCGCTCCAGCACGTCCTGCACGCCCTGGACCGCCTCGACCCGGGCCGATCCCGACAGCCGCCGGCCGACCTCCTTGAGGAGCATCTCAGCGGTGGTGTTGTCGGAGTTGCGCAGCATGCGGGCGACGATCTCCGCCATCGGCGGCGACTCGACGGTGGCCAGCGAGCGAAGCTCCGACAGCGGAGGAGCGATCCCCTTGAGCGCGCTGGAGGACACGCCGACTCCCCGAGCCTCGATCAATCCGTCGAGTACCCGGGCGGCATGCAGGGCCGGATCCGCGGCCCTCACATTCTGGCCCCGGCTGGCGAGGTCGGCCGAGGCGGGGAAGGAGACGTAGCCGTCGTTCAGCAGCAGAGCGGAGAGCGGGCCGACCTGATTGCTGCCGACGTAGGACCGCTTCCAGATGGGACTGGCGCCGGGCCCGAGGACCTGGGTGGCGTAGTCCCGCTCCGATTCGGGGAAGCGGGACTCGTCGGCCACGACTCCCCCCTCGACGGTGAGGATGCCCTGCGCTCGCAGGGCCGCAGCCGCCTCGACCGCCAGCTCGGTGAAGTCGGTGTGAACGATGGGCCGGTCGAAGCGGTTCACGTAGGCGAGCGTCGACAGGACCGGATCGCCCCCTCCCCTCAGGTAGACGTCGCCCGCCAGCACCCCGCCGGCGGCCGCGCTCAGCGCGTCGGCGCGAACGAGCACCTCGGTCGTGTAGGTCGCGGCCGGACCTGCGATCTCGAGGATCGCGGCCGCGGTCACGATCTTCATCAACGAGGCCGGGACCATCAGCTCGTCGGCCCGCTCCGTCACGACGGGCTCCGCGCCGCGGTAGACGGCCAGGCACGTCTGCGGCGGAGCGCTCGGCTCCTCGACCACGCCGGAGAGCCTCTCAAGCAAGCGAGTGCGGGTCACGGGCTCCGAGACCCACCCCGGCGTCCGGCGCACGCTGAGCATCGGCGTGGCGACGACCATGTCAGGAGGATCGGTCTCGGTGATCCATCCCGGGTCGGAGGAGCTGTCGGTACGCCGAGCCTGGACGAACGACCCGACCGCTGTGGTCAGCAGGGCGGCCAGCAGGATCGACACCAGGATCCGACGCATCGCCAAGAATGGTACGCCGCCAGCACCGACGGGCGGGGCCGGGTCCAGGCTCCGCGCCCGGCGAAGTCCTCCTACACTGCCGCTGAATCCGCTCGTGCCCCTGGGGAGCCGACCATGGACATCGTGGCCGCACTGTTCATCGACGACATCCAGCTCCGCCAGGAGCCCGGACCGTCCACCCGCATCGACCTCACCGGGGTGCAGTTCTCGGCGGTGGCCCCCACCGAGCTGCCCCTGGTCTGGGCTCCCCATCTGGTGGTGATCGTGCGCTGCGCCCCGGACGATCCGGGCATGGGCGCGCTGGAGGTGGCGTACTTCCGGGGCGACGAGCGCATCGCTCGCAACGTGCAGCCCCTGCAGGTGGAGCCGGGCAAGTTCAACTACCGGCTGGTGCGGGCCGAGCTGGAGTTCGCCGACTACGGCACTGTCGAGGCCCGGGCCCGCATCGACGCCGGACCGATCACGGTGGTGCCCTACACCCTCCTGCCTCCCGCTTCATGAACGGCGGCGGGGGCCGCTCGGCGGGTCGTTCCCACATGCCCGCGCGTGTTCTATGGTGAGCCGGCAGTGGCCGGGGAGCGACGGGCGGGAGGGTCTGTGACTTCCATCGACAGGCTCGGCATCAACGTCATCAAGGCGCTGTCCATGGACGCGCCCCACGCCGCCCGGTCAGGCCACCAGGGCACCGCCATGTCCCTCGCCCCGCTGGCCCACGTGCTGTGGACCCGGATCATGACCTATGACGCCCAGCGCCCCGACTGGCCCGACCGCGACCGGTTCGTGCTGTCGGCGGGCCACGCCTCGATCCTGCAGTACGCCATGCTGTACCTCACCGGCCACGGTCTGGAACTGGACGACCTGAGGAACTTCCGGCAGTGGGGGTCGCCCACGCCGGGCCACCCGGAGGCAGGCTGCACACCGGGCGTGGAGGTCACCACCGGACCGCTGGGACAGGGCCTGGCCAACGCGGTGGGCATGGCCATAGCCGAGAGCCAGATGCGCGACCGCTTCGGCGCCGGGATCTGCGACCACCGCGTGTTCGTGATCGCCGGCGACGGCGACCTGTCCGAAGGCATCAGCCACGAGGCGGCCTCCCTGGCCGGGCACCTGGGCCTGGGACGTCTGGTGGTCGTCTACGACGACAACCTGGTGACCATCGACGGCGTCACCGACCTCGCCCTCTCCGACGACGCGGCGGCCCGCTTCCGCTCCTACGGCTGGCATACCGTCGAGCTCGGCGAGGCCGCCGAGGACCCGGACGCGCTGGAGGCCGGCCTGCGCCAAGCCATGGCAACCCAGGATCGCCCGTCGCTGGTGGTGGTCCGATCGGAGATCGCCGCGCCCGCGCCCCAGACGGCAGGCACGCCCGCCGGGCACGGGTACGTCATCTTCGACGAGGAGATCGCGGCCACCAAGGCCGCGATGGGACTGCCGGCCGGCGAGACCTTCCACGTGCCCTCCGAGGTGCTCGACTACTACCGGAGCGCGGGTCTGGAGGGCCAGGCGGAGCGCTTCGCCTGGGAGGAGCGCGCCGCCGCCTTCGGTGGTGACCGGGCCGGCCTGGAGGCCTCCCTGACCGCGACCGGCCGTCCCGGCTGGGACGAGGCTCTGCCCACTTTCGAGCCGGGCCAGCCGGTGGCCACCCGCAAGGCCTCCAACGTCACCCTTCAGGCCCTCTTGCCGGAGGTTCCCGGGCTGACCGGCGGCGGTGCCGACCTCACCGGCAACACCGGCACGGTCATCGGTGACGGCGGCGTGTTCTCAGCCCAGAACCCCGGGGGCCGCCAGATCTACTTCGGGGTGCGCGAGCACGCCATGGGTGCGATCGCCAACGGCATGGCGCTGCACGGCGGAGCCATCCCGGTGGTGGGCACGTTCCTGGTGTTCGCCGACTACATGCGGCCCGCGGTGCGGCTCGCCGCCCTCTCGGAGGCCAAGGTCGTCTTCGTCTGGACCCACGACTCGGTCGGTGTGGGCGAGGACGGCCCCACCCACCAGCCCGTGGAGCAGGTGGCCTCGCTGCGAGCCATACCGGGCCTTCGGGTCGTCCGCCCGGCGGACGCCACCGAGACGGTCGGCGCCTGGCAGGTGGCGGTGAACTCCGACGGGCCGACGGCGTTGATCCTGACCCGGCAAGGGGTTCCCGTGCTGGAAGGCACCAGAGCCGAGGCCGTGGCCGCGGGGGGCTATGCCATCTCCGATCCAGACGACGCCGGCCTGACGCTGGTGGGCACGGGCAGCGAGGTGTCGGTCTGCTGTGACGCCGCCGCCCTCCTCGCCGCCGACGGAATCTCGGCCCGGGTGGTGTCGCTGCCGTCATGGGAGCTGTTCGCCGATCAGCCCCGCAGCGAGCAGTCCCGGGTGCTGAGGCCCGACCTGCCGTCGCTGGCGGTGGAGGCCGGCAGCACCATGGGCTGGAGCCGCTGGACCGACGACGCGGTGGGCATCGATCGCTTCGGCGCTTCGGCACCCGGCGCGGTGGTCATGGAGAAGCTCGGCATCTCCGCCCCCAATGTGGCCAGCAGGGCGCGAACCCTGCTTGACGGCTCGCTGTCGCGGGCCGCGCTGTGAGACCGACGAGGAGGCCTTCGAAGTGACCGCGACGACCAGATTGCACGACCTCTACACCCGGTGCGGGCAGAGCCCCTGGCTCGACAACATACGGCGGGGCTGGATCACCGGAGGCGCCCTGCGAGACTGGGTCCAGCAGGGCGTGCGGGGGCTGACCTCGAACCCGTCGATCTTCCAGAAGGCGATCGCCTCGGGGGCCGACTACGACGACGAGTTCCGGTCGGCGATCGCCGACGGGCTCGACGTCGAGTCCTCCTACTGGCGCCTGGTCACCTCCGACATCGCCGCGGCGGCCGAGATCCTGCGTCCCGTCTACGACGAGTCCTCCGGACTCGACGGGTTCGTGTCGGTGGAGGTCGCGCCCGATCTGGCCCGTGACGCCGCGGCCACCGAGGCCGCGGCCCGCAACCTGCACGAGCGGCTGGCCGTCCCCAACCTCTACGTGAAGATTCCCGGAACCGCTGAGGGCTTGGAGCCCATCTCCAAGATGATCGCAGAGGGTCGCAGCATCAACGTCACGTTGATCTTCGGCGTCGACCGCTACCTCGAGGTCGCCGAGGCCTACCTCTCGGGCCTCGAGCGGGCCCAGGGCGACCTGTCGAGGGTGTCCAGCGTGGCCTCGTTCTTCGTTTCGAGGATCGACACCGAAGTGGACCGCCGCCTCGACGCCATCGGCTCAGACGAGGCGCTGGAGTTGAGGGGCCGCACCGCCATCGCCTGCGCCAAGGTGGCGTACTCACATTTCCAGCGGCTCCACACGGGACCGCGCTGGGAGGCCCTGGCCGCGCGGGGCGCCCGACCCCAGAGACTGCTGTGGGCCAGCACGTCGACCAAGAACCCGGCGTACCCGGACACGCTCTATGTGGACGGCCTGATCGGCCCCGACACGGTGAACACCCTCCCCGACGCCACGCTCGAGGCCTTCGAGGACCACGGCTCGGTCGAGTCCACCCTCACCGCCGGACTCGACGAGGCCGTCGAGGGGCTCGAGAGGCTCGCGTCCGCCGGCGTGGATCTCCCCTCGGTCACGGCCCAGCTCGAGGAAGAGGGCGTGGCCGCGTTCACTAAGAGCTTCGACGAGTTGCTCGAGGTGCTGGTTGACAAGGCCGACTCGCTCCGACCCGCAAGCCCCCGGTAGCCGTCCCCACCAGGGGACGCACACCTCCGCGGGCGCGGCCGTCGCGCCCCGCGGGCCGAGAGAGGGCCGCCTGCAGCAGCTGGAGGACGAGGGCGTTCACATCATCCGGGAAGTGGCCGCCCAGTTCCGCAACCCGGTCATGCTCTACTCGATCGGCAAGGACAGCTCGGTGATGCTGCACCTGGCCCGAAAGGCCTTCTGGCCGGGCCCGATCCCGTTCCCGCTGCTGCATGTGGACACCACCTGGAAGTTCCGCGAGATGATCTCGTTCCGGGACCGCACGGCCCGCGAGATCGGCTTCGACCTGGTGGTGCACACCAACGCCGAGGGCGTGGCCGCGCAGATCAACCCCTTCGACCACGGATCGTCGCACTACACCGACGTGATGAAGACCCAGGCGCTGAAGCAGGCACTCGCCGCCGGGGGCTACGACGCCGCCTTCGGCGGGGCCCGGCGCGACGAGGAGCCGTCGCGAGCCAAGGAGCGCGTGTTCAGCTTCCGCGACCGGCACCACCGCTGGGACCCGAAGAACCAGCGGCCCGAGCTGTGGAACCACTACAACGGCCGGGTCGCGGCGGGCGAGAGCATCCGGGTGTTCCCGCTGAGCAACTGGACCGAGCTCGACGTGTGGCACTACATCGCGGCCGAGCAGATCGACGTGGTGCCGCTGTACCTCGCCGCGCCCCGCCCGGTGGTGGAACGCGACGGGACCCTGCTGATGGTCGACGACGAGCGATTCCGGTTCGAGGCGGGCGAGCAGCCCGAGATGCGCTCGGTGCGATTCAGGACGCTGGGGTGCTACCCGCTCACCGGAGCGGTCGAGTCGCAGGCGGCGACGCTCGACGGGGTCATCGCCGAGATGGAGCAGGCCACCCGATCCGAGCGCGAGGGACGGGTGATCGACCACGACCGCTCCGGCTCCATGGAGGAGAAGAAGCGGGAGGGCTACTTCTGATGGATCCGGTGGCCGCCGCGCCTGAGGGCACCGGGCCCCGCAGGGACCTTCTGCGCCTGCTCACCTGCGGCTCGGTGGACGACGGCAAGTCCACACTCATCGGCCGGCTCCTGCACGACTCGCATCAACTGCACGACGACCGCCTCGCGGCGGTGCACAAGGAGTCGGCCGTCTCCGGCCACGCCGGCCGCCACGTCGATCTGGCCCTGCTGGCCGACGGCCTGATGGCCGAGCGGGAGCAGGGCATCACCATCGACGTGGCCTACCTGTACTTCTCCACCTCCGAGCGCAGCTTCATCATCGCCGACGCTCCCGGTCACGAGCAGTACACCCGCAACATGGCCACCGGCGCCTCCACTGCCGACCTGGCCATAGTCCTGGTGGACGCGGTACGGGGCGTGACCACCCAGACCCGCCGGCACAGCTCGATCGCGAGCCTGATGGGGATCTCCGCCGCGGTGGTGGCGATCAACAAGATGGACCTCGTCGGCTACGACGAGACCCGCTTCCGGTCGATCGCGGCCGAGGTGTCGGCCATGGCCGGGGCGCTGGGCCTGGCCGAGCCGGTGTGCATCCCGGTGTCGGCCCTGCACGGCGACGGAGTCGTCGAGCCCGGCTCCAACATGGTTTGGTACGACGGCCCGTGCCTGCTGGACCATCTCGAGAACGTGGACGCAGCCAGCCATCCGGCTGCGGGAGTGTCGGGGCTCGTCGGGGGTCGGCTGCGGCTGCCGGTGCAGCTCGTCCTGCGGCCCGACCACCGGTTCCGCGGCTTCGCCGGCACGGTCTGCGAGGGCACGGTGCGGGCCGGCGACCGGGTGAGGGTCGAGCCCTCGGGACGCACCACGGCCATCACACGGATCGTGACCTTCGACGGCGATCTCAAGGAAGCAGAGGCCGGACGGGCCGTGGTGGTCACCACCGCCGACGAGATCGACATCGGTAGGGGCGATGTCATCGTCGACCTGGCCTACCCGCCCCAGCGCGGCCGTCAAGTGACAGCCACGATCGTGTGGATGTCTGAGGCCGAGCTGGTGGTGGGGAGGGAGTACCTGCTTGCGCAGGGAGGCCAGACCATGAGCTGCCGGGTGTCGGAGGTGATGGGCCAGCTGGACGTCGACACCCTCGAGTCGGTGCCGGCCGCCGCCGTGAGGCTCAACGACATCGCCACGGTGACGGTCCGCACCGACACCGAACTGATCTTCGACCCCTACACCCAGAACCGGACCACCGGCTCGTTCATCCTGATCGACCGGGCCAGCAACGCCACCGTGGCCGCGGGCATGATCGAGGCCGCGGCCCCTGCGCCGGGCTGGGAGGCGGTGCCGGGTGCGACCCTCGAGCGCCAGCGCAGCTCCATCAGCGGCACGGAGCGGGCGGCGCGCCTCGGGCAGCGGCCGGTCACGGTGCTGCTGACCGGGCTCACCGGCGCGGGCAAGTCGACGATCGCCTCAGCCCTCGAGCGCGAGCTGTTCGAACGGGGCCGCACCACGGTGCGCCTCGACGGCGAGAACATGCGCCTGGGCGTCAGCCGGGACCTCGGCTTCTCCAGCCGGGACCGCTCCGAGAACGTGCGCCGCACAGCCGAAATGGCCCGGCTCGTGAACGACCAGGGCCTCATCGCCATCGCGGCGCTGGTCGCGCCCAGCGCCGCGGTCCGCGAGCGTGCCCGCGAGCTGATCGGCACGGAACGGTTCGTGGAGGTCTTCCTCGACCCCCCGCTGGAGGTGTGCCGCTCCCGGGATCACGCCGGGCTGTACGAGGCGGCCGACCGGGGCGAGATCAGGCAGTTCCCGGGGGTGTCCGCCCCCTACGACAAGCCCGCCGACGCCGACCTGGTGCTGGACACGTCCCGCCTCGATGTCGACGCCTGCGTTCGGGCCATCGTGACGTGGCTCGAGGCCGGCCGGTTCATCGGTGCCGACGAGATGCTCGAAGAGTGAGCGGAGAGCGATCCCCGGTCTCCGGCGAGGCCGCCGTGGTGTGGAGCACACCGACGGTCACCGCCGATGACCGGGCCGGACTGCTGGGCCACGGCGCGGTGACGGTCTGGTTCACCGGTCTGCCCGGTTCGGGAAAGTCCACACTGGCCCACGCCGCGGCGGCGATGCTCGCAGCCGAGGGCGTGCTGGCCTACGTGCTCGACGGCGACAACCTGCGCTTCGGCCTCAACTCCGACCTGGGCTTCTCGCCCGCTGACCGGGCTGAGAACATCCGCCGGGCCGGCGAGGTGGCCGCACTGCTACGCGACGCGGGGATCGTGGTGCTGGCCTCGTTCATCTCGCCCTACCGCCGGGACCGGGACCGGGCCCGCAGCCTGCACCCCGACGGCACGTTCGTCGAGGTCTTCGTGGACGCGCCGCTGGAGGTGTGCGAACGAAGGGACCCCAAGGGCCTGTACGCCAAGGCCCGCTCGGGGGCCATCGCCGAGCTGACCGGGCTCTCGGCCCCCTACGAGGAGCCCGATGACCCGGAGCTGCACATCGACACGTCGACCGACGATGTGCAGACCGCGGCGGCTGCGATCGTGGCCGAGGTGCTGGAACGCGTTCACCGATCCGGTGACGGAGCAGGTGGCAACGTCGGTTAGCGTGGGACGATCATGACTGTGCGGACGCTGTTCGACGACCCGATCGAGCTGGCCGCCCAGGCCCGCTCCATACGAGATCTCGCCCACGGCACCAGGGTGACCTACTCGCCCAAGGTCTTCATCCCGCTCACCATGCTGTGCCGCGACCGCTGCGGGTACTGCACGTTCGCCCAGCCGCCGGCCCGGCTCGAATCGCCGTACCTGACCTCCGAGCAGGTTCTCGACATCGCCCGGGCCGGAGCCCGGCACGGCTGCCACGAGGCGCTGTTCACGCTGGGCGAGAGGCCGGAGCTGCGCTACCCGGTGGCCCGCGACTGGCTCGACCGCCACGGCTACGCCAGCACCGTCGACTACGTGGCGGCCATGGCCCGCCTCGTCGCCGAAGCCACCGGCCTGCTCCCCCACGCCAACACCGGGGCCATGACCGCGGAGGAACTGCAGACGCTGCGTGCGGTGGCCCCCAGCCAGGGAATGATGATCGAGTCGCTGAACGCCGACCTCGACGCCCACCGGGGAGCCCCCGACAAGACTCCGGAGCGCCGTCTGGCCACCCTGGAAGCGGCCGGCGAGCTCCAGATTCCCTACACCACCGGCATCCTGGTGGGTATCGGCGAGAGCCGGGCAGACCGTATCGAAGCCCTGGAGGCCATCGCCGAGTCGCACCGCCGCTGGGGCCATGTCCAGGAAGTGATCGTCCAGAACTTCCTGCCCAAGCCGCAGACGGCCATGCAGAACTGGGCGCCGTGCCCGCGCGCCGACCACCTCGACGCGATCTCCCTGGCCCGGGTGATCCTGCCGCCGGAGGTGCACGTTCAGGCGCCGCCGAACCTGGCCACCGACTTCGGCGAGATGCTGGCCGCGGGCATCGACGACTGGGGCGGGGTGTCACCGGTCACGGCCGACCATGTGAACCCGGAGCGTCCCTGGCCGGACCTGGACCGGCTGAGGGAGGTGACCGAGGCGGCCGGGCACGTGCTCGCTCCCCGCCTGACCGTTCACCCGTCCTATGTCCGTGACGCCGGCCGCTGGATCGACGAGGGGCTGCACTTCGCGGTCATCGACCGCAGCGACGCCGAGGGGCTCGGGCGCGACGATCCCGGCTCGCAGTTCCCGGAGCGGACCATGGAGCGGGCCCGGGCCGGCGACGGAGCCGACGTGGAGCTGGTGGGAGAGCCCTCGACCCAGTGGTACTCGGGGGCCGGCACCGACCCTGCCGTCCTCGTCCCGGGGGCCGCCGCCGCCGGTGGAGCGGTCGGCGAGGTGCTGCAGGGCGTGACCGCCGGCTCCGAGGTCGGTCTCGACGAGATCGTCACCCTTTTCGGCGCCCGGGGCCCGGAGGTGGCCGCGGTGGCCGAGGTCGCCGACGACCTGCGGCGCTCCATCGTGGGCGACGACGTCACCTGGGTGGCCAACCGCAACATCAACTACACCAACGTCTGCACGTTCAAGTGCCGCTTCTGCGGCTTCTCCAAGGGGCCCCTGTCCCTCAACCTGAGAGGCACCCCCTACCTGCTCGAGATCTCCGAGATCGTGCGACGGTCCCGGGAGGCCTGGGATCTTGGGGCGACCGAGGTGTGCCTGCAGGGCGGAATCCATCCCGAATTCGACGGGGACTACTACATCGACGTCGCCCGGGCCGTGCATGCCGAGGTGCCCGGTATCCACATCCACGGGTTCACCGCCCTGGAGGTGACCGAGGGCGCCCGGCGCAACCGCGAGCGGTTGGACGACTACCTGCGACGCCTGATGGCCGCCGGGCAGCAGTCATTGCCCGGAACCGCCGCCGAGATACTCGACGACGAGGTCCGCGAGACGCTCTGCCCCGACAAGATCACCACCGACGAGTGGCTGGAGTGCCACCGCATCGCCCACGGCATCGGCCTGGGGTCCAATGTCACCATCATGTTCGGGTCGATCGAGCGACCCGAGCACTGGGCCCGGCACATGCTGAGGACCCGGGCACTGCAGGCCTCCACCGGAGGGTTCACCGAGTTCGTGGGCCTGCCCTTCGTCCACATGGCCTCGCCCATCTACCTTCAGCGCCGGGCTCGGCGCGGGCCGACGTTCCGCGAGGTCCTGCTGATGCACGCCGTCGCCCGCATCGCGTACCGGGGCTACATCGACAACATCCAGGGGTCGTGGGTAAAGCTCGGCTTCAGGTCGATAGAGCAGCTGTTGCAGGCCGGAGTCAACGACCTGGGCGGCACCCTCATGGACGAGAACATCTCGAGGGCTGCGGGCGCCGAGCACGGGCAGGGCGCCAGCGCCGAGGAGTTCGAGCGCCTGGTCGAGCCTCTCGGGCGCCGCCTAGTGCAGCGGACCACGCTCTACGGCCGGGTCGACCCCGACGGCGCACCTCCGTCCAACGGCAACGGTGCGCGGAGGGTTCGCGTCCCGGTCAGGGCAAGCTAGCCGGAACTCACTCGGGCGACGGCGGCTCGGCACGCAGCAGGTACGAAGCCTTCTCGACGGAGCGCCGGGCCCTGGTGAGCCGCTTCTCCTCGTCCGACAGCCTGGTCTCCCCCGCTTCGATGGAATCCCGCAGACTCTCCATGGCCAGATCCGCGATCTCTTCGGCGATCGCAGCCAACCGTTCTGAAATATCATGACGCTTATCGTCCATGCCTGACACCCTAGCGATCATCTAGCGGATGCATTACTTCAGGAATACCTTCGGCGAGGCTCGCAATCCGCGGCTGCTGGCCGCCTCGGCGGCCACCGGCGTCATCGTGGCTCTGCTCGTAGCCGCCTTCGAGACGCTGGCGCTCCACGTCGTGCTGGAGCGCGTCCTCGAACAGCATCTCGCCGTGCTGGCACTGGCTCCCGTGGTGGGCATCGTGGCCTCCAAGCTGGTGCTGCGGGTAGTGGGAGGCGGCACATCGGGGTCGACCTCCGACGAGTACGTCAGAGCGTTCCACGAGCGCCAGCCCAGCATCCCCATCCGGTACCTGCCGGCCAAGCTGCTCGCCGGAATCGCCACCATCGGCAGTGGCGGCGCGGTGGGCCTGGAGGGCCCGTCGATCTACGCCGGGTCCTCGACGGGGCTGTTCGTGCACGAGCGCCTAGGTCGCTTCTTCCGGCGCGACGAGGCCCGGATCCTGCTGACCGCCGGCGCCGCCGCCGGGGTCGCCGCCGTGTTCAAGACGCCAGCCACCGGGGTGATCTTCGCCATCGAGGCTCCCTACCGCGACGACGTGACCCCGCAGGCGCTGCTGCCGTCGCTGATCGCGTCGGCGGCGAGCTACGTGACCTTCGTCTTCCTCGTCGGCAGCACGCCGGTGGTCCCGTTCCTCGGCGAGGGCGGCATCGGCAACGGTGGATCCTCGGTGCTGGACGTCGAGATCGGCGACCTGCTGGGAGCGCTCATCCTGGGGATCGCAGCCGGACTCGGGGGGCGGGGCTTCGCCTGGCTGGTGCGACGGGCCAAGCACGCCACCCACACCATCCCGTGGCCCAGGCGGGCTGCGGCGGCCGCCGCCGTCATGGCAGGACTCACGCTGCTAGCCGACGCCTCGTTCGACGAGGTCCTCAGCCTCGGGCCCGGCATCAGGGCCATGGAGTGGGTGGTTCAACAGGACGCCCTCGAGCTGATCGCGCTGCTGTTCGGGATCAGGGTCGCAGCCACGCTGGCCGCGGTGGTGGGCGACGGGGTCGGCGGGCTCTTCATCCCGCTGGCAACCCTGGGAGTGATCGTCGGCCAGTTCGTGGGCGTGGCCCTGGATGCGGAGACGACCGGTCTGTACGCCACGCTGGGCCTGGCCGCCTTCCTCGGCGCCGGCTATCGAGCCCCGATCGCGGCGGTGATGTTCGTGGCCGAGTCCACCGGAGCGGCCGCGTTCGTGGTGCCCGCCCTGGTGGCGGCCGCCGTCAGTCAGGTGGTGGGCGGACCGTCCTCGGTCGTCGACTACCAGCGGTCCATGCGGATGGGCCATCTCGAGCAGCGATTCACCCTCCCCCTCAGCTCCATTCTCACCACCGACGTGCTGACCGTCCCGCCCGACGCCACCGTCTCGGAGTTCGTGTACATGCACGTTCTCGGCCGGCGCGAGCGGGTGGTCCCGGTCGTGTCGGGCAGCGCCTACCTGGGGATGGCGCAGCTGTCGCAGCTGTCCACGGTGAGCCGTGACGAGTGGGAGACCACCTCGGTGGAGTCGATGATGACGACCGACCTGCCGGCGGGCTCACCGTCGTGGACGGTGCGCGACGCCGTGGTCGCCATGGAGGGTGCCGACATCGAGGTCCTGGCGGTGACCGACAGCGCCGGAAACTTCATCGGCGTGGTCACCGAGGACGACATCGTGCGTCTCGGGGAGATCTTGGACGAGACCGAGGGCTGACGGGCCTCCCGGGTCTCAGTCGTCGTCAGCCGCCAGCTCCGCGTCGGCGAGTTCCTCTTCCTCGAACTCCTCGGCCCAGGATGCGTGCTCGGGCTTCACGTAGTCGTCCGGCTCTTTGAAGCCTTCGATCAGGCCCTGCAGGTCGTCCACTTGGGAGCGCTTGAACTTACGGGCTTCCTCATACCTTCGGTGTCGACCCTTCTTCACGGTCCCAACTCCCGGTTTGACGATTTCGCAGCGTTCGAAAGTGTACCGGGGACCGGCGGCAGGCCCACGCGTACGCGCCTGACAGGCCAACGATCAGACGACCGGCCGGCCGCTGCGCTCCTCGAGCACCAGTTGGCCGTCGTCGAAGGCCAGAGCGGCCTCCCCGTCGACCAGTCGCCGTATGGGCTCGCCGACCAGTTCCGATCTCCACCCCGTCGACAGCCGGGCGTCCGCGTCGCCGCGGATCAGGGCTTCGATGTCGGCCCGTGTGGCCAGCAGCGAGGGCTCGATCATGCGCTCCCGGGCTAGCTGGCCCACCCAGGAGGTGACCAGCCCCACCGCGGGACGGAGACGCTCCGCCTGGTCCGAGCGCCGCCGTGACGACGGCGGTGGGCGCCAGTCCGAGGCAAGCCCGTCAGCGACAGCCTGGAGGATCGCCGGTCCAAGGCGGCCGCGGGCCATGCCCTCCCCCAACCCCCGGACCGCGGCCAGGTCCTCGGTCGTGCGGGGGGCGGACCTGGCGATCGAGACGACGGCCATGTCGGGCAGGACGTGGCGGACAGGCTGGTTGACCTTCGCCGCCCGCTTCTCGCGCCACATTGCCACCGCTCGAACCACCGGGAGGTCGCGGCGCCTCAGGTGCCGGACGTCCTTGAGCCTGGTCCATGCTTCCTCCGCTCGCTGGGTGCGAAGGCTCCGCTCCAGCAGCAGATCGAATTCGGTCTCGGCCCAGCCGAGCCGGCCCAACTCTTGAAGCCGTGACGCCAGCCGATCATGGATCTCCAACAGGTGCACGACGTCGCTGGCCGCGTACTCGAGCTGTGAGGTCTTGAGCGGCCGCGCCAGCCAATCGGTCAGCCGGTCCGCCTTGGGGGGCCTCCAGCCGATCTCGCTCTCGTAGAGCGACGAGAGCGCAGGCGTGCCGTGGCCGAGGAAGCCGGCCGCGATCTGGGTGTCGAAGATCCGCTCGGGGACGGCCCCGCAGCAGTGCTCGAGGACTTCCAGGTCCTGGCCGGCGGCATGGGCCACCATCAGCCCGCTCCCGGAGAGCACCTCCGACAGCGGCCGGACATCGACGGCCAGCGGATCGATCAGCACCAGGTCACCGGGCCAGGCGACCTGGATCAGCGCGGCCTCGGGCCGGTAGGTGCGCTCGCGGTGGAATTCCGTGTCGAGGGCGTACCGGGGCTCGCTCGACAGCGCAGCCACCGCGGTGCGCAACCCGGCGTCAGAGTCGATGTAGCGGTAGTTCCCCACTGCCTCCCTTAGAACGTGCGCGGGTGGGTGCCGTCGCCTCTGCGCTCGGCCTCTCAAGCCGGCGCAGGACCCGTCTCGACCGGCCTGCCCGACTGGTGCCAGGCCTTGGTTCCGCCGGCCACATTGACTGCATCAACACCGCTGGCCAGCAGGAATCCGACGGCTTGGGCACTTCGGCCTCCCACCGCGCACACCACGCACACCGCGGAGCCGGCCGCGGCGGCACGGATCCGCTCCACCGCATCGGGAACCGTCGCGAGAGGCACCAGCACCGCGCCGGGTATGCGGACCTCCTCGTACTCGTCGGGCTCGCGCACGTCGAATATGGCGGCACCCGCGGCTCGACGACGGTCGAGCTCGTCGATGTCGATTTCGGGAATGTCGTCGGCGTCCATGCGGGCTCCCCACTCGGCCAGCCCGCAAGCGTAGTGTCCGAACGGGCGCGACCCGGGCCATGCCCGCCCGGCGGCGGCCGCGTCAGTCGAGGTCGGGGCGCGCCCGGCCCGGGAGGTCCTCGGGCCGGTCGGCGTCCTCGAACCATGCCTCTCCGGGGATCTCGACCTCGACGGTGCGGAGCAGCCCGGCGACTTCCTTGGGGGCCCGCACTCCGCGGGCGAACGCCTCCGACAGCGTCGGGAGGCACCGCCGCCTCCAGGCGGCGTGCATCCATTGGGGAACGCCGGACCCGAGCGGGACCACCAAGTCCGCTCCTCCCGCCGGGTCGGCCGGGTCCCCAGCCCGGCCCCCGAGTCTTCCGGTCACGCGACGCACCGCGGCCGCGTCGGGTTCGATCACATCACAGGGCAGCGTCACGACCGCCTCAACGGCGGCCCAGTCACCCGAGCGGGCCGAGTCGAGGACGCCGAGGGCAGTGATGACCCCTCCCAGCGGCCCCTCTCCGGGATGGAGGTCGGGAACCGCCTGCAGGCCCAACTCGTCCAGGCGGGCCCGGTGGCCTCCGACCACCAGCACGGCGGCCGTTCCTGCTGCGGTCAGGGCCGCGGCGGCACGGGCCACCATGGGCACTCCGTCGACCTTGATGAAGGCCTTGTCCGAGCCCATCCTGGTGCTGGCGCCACCGGCCAGGACCACGCCCATGCACTCACCGGTCGCGGGCACGGACGCTGCGCCTTCCCCGATCCTGCTCAGACCTCGACGTCCGGGCTCGCTATCGCGTCCGGCGGCGGCCAGCCGGGGTCGAGCTGCATCAGGAACAGCGCGCAACGCTCGGCCTCGCCGGCCTCGCCGATGCTGGCGGCGACGCGCTGCAGCCCGCTGAGAGCACGCAGGAACCCGCGGTTGGGTCTATGGACCCAACGGACGTAGCCCGAGCCCCGCCATCCGCTGGCCCGCAGGCGGTCCAGGCCCCGGTGATACCCGGTGCGGAAGGCGGCGTAGGCCAGCGCGGCCGCGGCGCCGCTCGACTCCAGGGTCTCACCGAGCCCGGCCCAAGCCTCCAGGCTGACCGGCCAGCGTGCGCAGACCCCGGCCAGTGCACCGACAGCGTCGTCGCTGGCAGCCGCCGCGGCCAGCGCGGCTCGCACGTCGTCGGGCTCGGGGTCCAGGACCGTCTCGGGCGGGCCGTGCGACAGCAGGGGAACAGGAGCGTCACTCACCACCGCTGAGGCTACCGGTACCCTGCGCGTCGGTGATGGAAGACTGGGCCGACGCCGAGTCGCTGCAGCAGATCATCGTCGTCGCGATGGTGGTTCTGGCCATCCTTGCGGTGCTGGTGATGCGGGTCGTCCGCAGGCTCCTGCTGCGCGTCGTGCTCGTCCTGCTCATCGGGGCGCTGGCCGCCAGCCTTTGGCTGCAGCGCGCCGATCTTCAGGACTGCGTGGACACGTGCTCGTGCCAGCTGTTCGGCCAGGACGTCGCCGTCCCGGCCGACGCCAACCCCAACTGCAGCTGAGAGGCCGCGCGGGTAGGCGAGCGACCCGCTGGGCCTGTTACGGGACGCGCTCCAGGCGCAGCACGTTGGCGCTGCGGGACCGGTTGTCGGCACCGGCCAGCACCGCCACGATCTCGCCCGAGCGCACGAAGTCCCGGTCGCGGGCCACCTCCACCGCCTGGCGCACCATCTCGTCGTTGGATCCCCGGTCCTTCACCAGCACCGGGGTGGTCCCCCAGCTCATCGTGAGCTGCTGAACGGTGCGCTCATTGTGCGACAGGCCGATGATGCGAGCCTGGGGCCGGAACCGGGCCATCGACCGCACGGTGAAGCCGGTGCCCGAGATGGCCACGATGGTCGAGATGCCGAGCCCGTCCGCGGCCCGCCACGCGGCCATGGTCATGGCGTCGGTGATCGAGGCCGCATCGTGAGTCGTGTCGTCAGTCATGCGCAGCTCGGCCAAGCGCTCCGCCCACAGCTCGTAGTCGAACTCCTCGTCGGCCCGCCGGGCGATCCGGTCCATGGTGCGGATCACGTTGGTGGGGTCGATGCCGATCGCGGTCTCACCCGAGAGCATCAGCGCCGAGGACCCGTCGAACACCGCGTTGGCCACGTCGCTGGCCTCGGCCCTGGTGGGTGACGGGCGCGACACCATCGAGTCGAGCATCTGGGTCGCAGTGATCACCGGGCGCCCTCCCGCGATGCACTGCTTGATGATCTGCTTCTGCAGATGGGGCAACTCCGAGATGCTGCATTCGCTGCCGAGGTCGCCCCGGGCGACCATGATCGCTCCCGCGGTGTCGATGATGCCGGCCAGGTTCTCCACCGCCGCCCTGGTCTCGATCTTGGCCACGAGCATCGGGCCGCGGGGATGGGGCTCGGTTCCGACGCGCCGGATGTCGTGCGCGGAGCGCACGAACGAGATGGCCACCATGTCCACGCCGAGTTCCACGAACGCGTCGAGCGCTACGAAGTCGGAGGGTGTGGGGGTGGACATCCGCAGCCGGTCCGAAGGGATGTGGATGCCGGGGCAGCCCGACAGCACGCCGCCGTGGACCACCCGGACCTTGAGCCGGTCGCCCCCCTTGTCGAGGACGTCGAGCACCACCCGACCGTCCCCCACGTCGAGGGTGTCCCCCACCAGGACGTCGTCGAGCAGCCCGTCGTAATCCACCTCCACGACGGTGTCGGTCGAGCGGTCGTTCCCGACCACCAACTCGACGGTGCTGTCGGGGTGGAACCGCACGGAGTCCTCGCCGAAGGTGGCGGCGCGCACCTTGGGCCCGGGGAGGTCCACCAGGATCCCGACGGCGCGGCCCTCCTGCTCGGCAGCCCAGCGGATCCGCCGGTACCGCTCGATGGCCTCGTCGAGGGTCCCGTGAGCCAGGCCTATCCGGGCCACGTCCATGCCCGCCGCGATCATGTCCCGCAGCGTGGACTCGTCCTCGCTGGCAGGGCCGATCGTGGCGACGATCTTGGTACGGCGGTGCATGCCCGTAACGCTACCGGGCCGCGGCCGGTTCCTGTGGATAACTCCGGCGCGGCGCGTCATGGGCCGCCGCCGGCCGGCGCCGCCGCGACCGGTGCGCACCCGTCGCGCCCACTACGGTGCCGCCGTGCCGCGCCACCCCTACCTCGACGTGGAGGGACCCATCGCCTTCGCGCACCGCGGCGGGGCCGAGGAGTTCCCCGAGAACACGCTGCGGGCCTTCCGCCACGCCGTGTCCTTGGGCTACTCCCACCTGGAGACCGATGTCCACGCCACCGCCGACGGGGTCGCGGTGGCCTTCCACGACGACACCCTGGACCGGGTCACCGACGGCCGCGGCGCCGTCGAGGACTTGACCTGGAGCGACCTCCGGCGGGCCCGGGTGGCCGGCACCGACCCCATCGTGCGCCTCGACGAGCTACTCGAGGAGCTGCCCGACACCAGGGTCAACATCGACCCCAAGAGCGACGCCTCGGTCGAGCCCCTGGTCGATGTGCTCCAGCGCCTCGATGCCGTCGAGCGGGTCTGCGTGTGCTCGTTCTCGGACCGCCGAACCCAGCAGGTGCGCGACCGCTTGGGGGACTCGCTGTGCACCGGCGCCGGGCCTCGCGGCATCGCCCGCCTGCTGGCCGCGTCGGCCCGCCTCCCCACCGCGGGGCCCCTCGACTTCCACGCGGCCCAGGTCCCGGTCCGCTCCAAGGGCTTGACCCTGGTGCGGCCTCAGGTCGTGGCCGCGGCCCACCGCCACGGCATCGCGGTCCACGTGTGGACCATCGACGAGCCCGCGGAGATGCACCGCCTGCTGGACCTGGGCGTCGACGGCATCATGACCGACCGGCCCGCAGCGCTGCGCCAGGTGATGATCGAGCGCGGCCACTGGAAGGCCTGACCGGCCTACCGGAGGCCTCAATCGTCGTCAGGCTGTGATCGAGCTGTGCATAAGTCGGACGTGGCTGGGGATTTCTCGGGAATGCTCGGGATTTCGATGGGGATTTCGCGAATTCGGGTTGACAACCCGATGGAGACCCTCCAAGATGCGCAGCGTCCGACGTGAGCAGCGATAGCGACAACAAACCGGCGGGAGAGGGTCTTGGCCCGAAGCCCCGGAGCGGAGTCAAACAGAGCGGTCCGCAGAGGACACCCAGCCAACCAGGCCGGTTCCTTAGGGAGCAGGCGGGTCAGCCGGGGACACGGAGGTTCTGCTCCGGGTGAGCGGTAGGAAACCCCGACGGGGAAGAGGACCGCAAAGCCGAAGCAGGATCGCCTCACCGGGAAGCCCGGTGACAACCGAACACACCGACGGGTGCGGGAGGGAGTCGCCGGAACCGCCTCCGGGTGGGGGTGTCGCAGGCACCGGAATCGAATCCGATCCCGACGGGGAGAGGAGGCGGAACCGGAGCCGGAGCGGTGTCGGCGGGCACCACCGGATGATTCAGATTCACGCCACGGAGGCGTCCGGGGCGGGAATCAGGGCACAGGACCGGATACGGGAATGGGCCCCGGCGTACCGCAGACTCCGCCGGGAGGATGCGGTCGGTGGTAAAGGCGCACTCGGAGCCCCGAGAAGTTGAGCGGCCCAGGTCGCGAGGCTACTCGGGGCTCCGTCGCGTCCCGGCTGCGTACGACTTCGACGTGCGCACCTACCCCGACAACGTGATCGTCTTCGCCTCGCTGGCCTGACCAGCCCCGGCCCCGCCGTACACTCGCCCGCGGATGGCCCCCGACAGTTCAGACGCAGCCGGCCCGGTGATCATCGGCGCCGGACCGGCCGGTCTGACCGCGGCGTACCAGTTCGCGAAGCACGGAGTGGCCAGCACCGTGGTGGAGGCCACCGGCGAGATCGGCGGCATCTCCCAGACGGTGGTGCGCGACGGGTGGCGCTTCGACATAGGCGGGCACCGCTTCTTCACCAAGGTCGACGCGGTCCGGGACCTCTGGCACGAGATCCTGGGGTCCGACGACTTCCTGGTGCGGCCCCGCATGAGCCGCATCTACTACCGGGGCAAGTTCTACGACTACCCCCTCAACGCCCGCAACGCCCTGTCGAACCTCGGCCCCGTCGAGGCCGCACGGTGCATGGGCTCCTACCTCTGGGCCCGGCTCAGGCCCCCGGCCGACCAGAGTTCCTTCGAGGGGTACGTGGCCGCCCAGTTCGGGTGGCGCCTGTACCGCATGTTCTTCAAGACCTACACCGAGAAGGTGTGGGGCGTCCCCGCCACCGAGATCCAAGCCGACTGGGCCGCCCAGCGGATCAAGAACCTCAACCTGATGCGGGCGGTCACCAACGCGCTGCGTCCCCGCCGCCGCCAGACCGCGATCACGAGCCTCATCGAGCAGTTCGAGTACCCCCGGCACGGCCCCGGAATGATGTGGGAGCGCTGCGCGGCGCTGGTAACGGTCCGCGGTGCCCGGCTGCTGCTCGAGCACCCCGTGAAGTCGATCCGCCATCACGGCGGCCGCGCCTCCTCCGTCGTGGCGGACACCGTCGACGGCGAGACGGAGATCGAGTGCAGCAGCCTGATCTCGTCGATGCCGCTCCCGCGCCTGGTGGAGGCCATGGACCCGGCGCCGCCCGCCGAGGTGCTCGAGGCGGCGGCGGGCCTGACCTTCCGTGACTTCATCACCGTGGCGGTGACTGTGCCGGCCGCGGCCGCCTTCGCTGACAACTGGATCTACATCCACTCCCCCGAGGTGCGGGTGGGGCGGGTGCAGAACTTCCGGTCCTGGTCGCCGTACATGGTGCCCTCCGACGGCATGACCTGCCTGGGGCTCGAGTACTTCGCGTTCGAGGGCGACGACCTCTGGACCGCATCCGACGCACACCTGTTGTCGCTGGCCGCCACCGAACTGGAGAAGCTCGGCCTGGTTCCGGCCGACGAGGTCAGCGGCGGCTGGGTGGTGCGGATGCCCAAGGCCTACCCCATGTACTCCAGCGGCTACCGGCGCCACGTCGAGGTGCTGAGAGGCTGGCTGCAGGCCAACGCGGCCAACGTCTGGCCCGTCGGCCGCAACGGCATGCACCGCTACAACAACCAGGACCACTCCATGTTCACGGCCATGCTGGCCGTCGAGAACGTGGTGCTCGGCACCGACCACGACACCTGGGGGGTCAACGTGGAGTCGGAGTACCACGAGGAGCTCCACGAGTCCTCCGCCCCGGCCCCCTCGCCGCCACCGTCAGCGCCCTAGGTCTGGTTCCGAGCATCGCACCGACCTGCGCATGCGCCAGGCATGTGACACCGGGGCGGGCCGCTACGATCCGGCGCCGTGGCAACAGTGGCAAAGATCGGTGATCTCGCCGCTGAGGCCGGGATGCGTCGGGTCCACATGCTCGCCTGGCGCGACCTGGACGACATCGAGGCCGGCGGCTCGGAGATCCACGCCGACCGGATCGCCCGCCTGTGGGCCGAGGCCGGCATCGAGGTGACGATGCGCACATCGTTCGCGGCGGGCTCCCCCGCCGCGGCGAGCCGCCACCGATACCGGGTCATCCGCCGGGGCGGGCGCTACATGGTGTTCCCCCGGGCGGTGCTGGCCGAGCTGGCCGGGTTTCACGGGCCCCGCGACGGTCTGGTTGAGATCTGGAACGGCATGCCGTTCCTGTCGCCGGTGTGGGCCCGGGGCCCGCGGGCCACATGGGTCCACCAGCCCCACACCGAGCTGTGGGACCGGGTGCTGCCCCCCGGCCGGGCCGCCGCCGGCCGGATCTTCGAGCGGGACCTGGCGCCCTGGCTGTACCGGAGCACGCCGGTGGTGACCCTGTCGGAGTCGGTCCGTTCCCAGCTTCTGAGGCGGTTCCGGTTCGCGCCCGAGCGGGTGCACGTGGTCCCCCCCGGCATCGACGACCGCTTCCGGCCCGGACCCGAGAGTGCGGAGTCGCCCGAGCCGCTGCTGGTGGCCGTGGGCCGGCTGACCGCCTCCAAGCAGTTCGACCGGGTGATCCGGATCGTGGCCCGGCTGCGGGAGCGGTGCCCGGTCCGGCTGGTGGTGGTCGGCGCGGGCACCGAGCAGGACCGCCTACGGCAACTGGTGGCCGAGCTGGACGCCGAAGGCTGGTGCGAGCTGGCGGGCCGGGTCGAAGACGACGCCCTGACCCGGCTCTACCAGCAGGCGTGGGCGCTGGTGAGCACCTCCGCCAGCGAGGGCTGGGGGATGACGATCACCGAGGCGGCCGCCTGCGGAACGCCCGCGGTCGTATCGGACATACCGGGCCACGCCGACGCCGTCATCGACGGTGAGACCGGGCACCTGGCCTCCCGCGACGGCGACTTCGTCGATGCCCTGGAGAGGTTCATCAACGACCGGGCGCACCGCACGCGCCTGGGCGACAACGCCAGGGCCCGGACGTCAACCCTGACCTGGGAGCGCACCGCCCACGACACGCTGGCCGTGCTGGCCGGCGCAATTCGCCGCCCCACCCGATGACGCTGCCTGGGCGATGACGCCGAACACCCGATGACGCCGGGCACCCGGGCTGCGGCCTCCGCCGCCTCCCTCTGGGCCGGGTTCGCGGGCTGGTGGCGCCACCGGTCCGGCTGGACGGTGGCCGCAGCCGCCGCGGTCGCCTACGGGCCGCTGCTGGCCTCCAGCCCCGGACTGGTGGGCGCCGACACGAAGACCTACCTCTATCTCGACCCGGGCCGTCTCATGAGCCAGGCCGGCGTGATGTGGGATGCGGACCGGGCACTGGGGACGGTCACCCATCAGAACATCGGCTTCCTGTGGCCGATGGGCCCCTTCTACTGGTTCTTCGAGGCGGTCGGCGCCCCCGACTGGGTGGCCCAGCGCCTGTGGGTCGGCACGCTGCTGTTCGCGGCCGGCCTCGGAATGCGCTACCTGCTGCGCACCCTCGGCTTCGAGGGCCGGGGCCTGTTGATCGCCATGCTCGCCTACGAGCTGAGCCCCTACGCGCTCCACTACTCGGCCCGCATCTCGGCGGTGCTGCTGCCGTGGGCCGGGCTCGGGTGGATGATCGGACTGACCGTCCGCTCGGCTCGTACCGGCGGCTGGCGCCATCCCGCGCTCTTCGCGCTCACCGTCGTGACGGTGGGCAGCGTCAATGCCACCAGCCTGGCGCTCGCGGGGCTCGGGCCCGTGCTCTGGCTCATCCATGCAGCCGTCGCCGACCGCTCCATCACACCACGGCGGGCCATGTCGGCCGCGGCGCGCATCGGCCTGCTCACCGCCGGAGTGTCGCTGTGGTGGATGGCCGGCCTCGCGATCCAGAGCGGCTACGGCCTCAACGTCCTGCGCTACACCGAGACCCGCGAGGTGGTGGCGGAGGCCTCGACCGCACCAGAGGTGCTGCGCGGCCTGGGGTACTGGTTCTTCTACGGAAACGACAAGCTCGGGCCCTGGATCGAGCCCAGCGTCGCCTACACGCAGGGCGGGTGGCTCATCTTCGTGGGATTCGGGCTGGCGGTGCTGGCGCTGGGCTCGGCCGCGCTGGTGCGCTGGCGCCACCGGAGCTACTTCGTGCTGCTGGCCGCCGTCGGCGCTCTGGTCGCAGTGGGATTCCACCCGCCCGAGGACCCGTCGCTGCTCGGATCCCTGTTCGAGCGCTACTCACGCACCGGCCCCCTCCTCGCCGTGCGCTCGCTGCCACGGGCCGTTCCCCTGGTGGCGCTGGCCATGGCGGTGCTGTTGGGTTCGGGGATCGACGCGCTGTCGCGGCGCCTGCCGCGGGTCGGCTCGGTCGCAGCCCTCCTGGTGCTGGCCGGCGTCGTCCTGAACAACCCGGCCATGTGGAGGTTCCGCATGGTCGAGGAGCACCTCAACCGGCCCGAGGAGATCCCGGAGTACTGGCTGGAGGCTGCTGAAGCCCTCGACCCCGGCGACGGCGGCGGCGAGAGCCGTGTGTGGGAGATCCCCGGGTCCGACTTCGCCTCCTACCGGTGGGGCAACAGCGTGGACCCCATCACGCCGGGGCTGATGGAGCGGGGCTACGTCGCCCGGGAGCTGGTGCCGTTCGGCTCGGCACAGTCGGCGTCCCTGCTCGGCGCAGTGGACCGGCGGCTGCAGGAGGGGACCCTCGATCCCACCAGCCTGGCCCCGGTCGCCCGGCTGATGTCGGCGGGAGACGTGGTGCACCGCGCCGACCTGATCTTCGAGCGCTACCGAACCCCGAGACCGGTCGAGACCGCCGACTTCCTCGACCGGGTGCCGGGCCTTGCGGCCGTCGAGGCCTTCGGCGACCCCGTTCCCAACGTGGCCGGACCGGAACAGACCCTCATAGACGAGATCCACCTGGCCCGCCCCGCCGACGCACAGCACCCCGCGCCGGTGACCCGGTACGGGGTCGATGATCCGCTGCCGGTGGTGCGCACCCGGCCGGTGACGGGAGCCACCGTGCTCGTCGGCGACGCCGACGGGATCGTCGACGCGGCCGCAGCAGGGGTGCTCGACCTCGACCATGCGCTGGTGTTCGCCGCCGACATGACTGCCGACCCCCGGTTGGGCGACGTGGTCCTGTCGGAGCCGGCCCACATCGTGGTGACCGACTCCAACCGGCGGCGGGCCCAGCGCTGGGGGACCCTGCGGGAGAATCGGGGCCACACCGAGCAGGCCTCGGAGCAGCCGCTGGAGCACGACCCGCTGGACAACCGCCTGCCGGTGTTCGACTACGAGGCCATCGAGGCCAACGTCGGCTCGGTCGACGATGCACGCACCGTGAGCGAGCAGCGCGGCCCGGTGGCGGCCCAGGCCAGCGGACACGGCAACCCGGTCACCTACACCAACGACGACCGGCCCTACAACGCGCTGGACGGTTCGCTGGAAACCGCCTGGGTGGTGAGCGCCTTCAACGAGGCCGTCGGCGAGCGGCTGCGCCTGACGCTGGCCGAGTCGGCGGTCGTGGAGTCGATGCGCCTGGTGCAGCCCCAGGGTCGCTCGGAGCGCCACACCGTCGAGAACGACCGCCACATCACCGAGATCGAGATTCGCGTCGACTCCGGTCTCCCGGTCACCGTCGCGCTGGACGAGCGGTCACTGTCACCGGAGGGCCAGACGGTTCCGCTGGGGGTGGAGGCGTCGGTGATCGAGATCGAGATAGCCGGTACCAGCATCGGCGGCCGGCTCGCCTACGCCGGAGTGGCGCCGGTCGGCTTCGCCGAGGTCGACCTCGGTCTCGGCCCGGTGCTGGAGGTGATCCGCACCCCCCGGGCGCTGCTCGACCATCTAGGCGGCGAGCTGGACAACCACCGCGTGAGCGCGGTGATGACCCGGGAACGGTCCAATCCTGGAGAGCCGGTGCGCTCCGATCCCGAGCTGCAGATGGTGCGAGCCCTTCCGCTGCCGGCCCAGGTCGAAGTTGAGATCTCGGGCACCGCCCGGCTGGCGACCACCGCTCCCTCGACGCTGATCGACGCCCTGGTCGGGATGAGCCCGGCGACGGGCGCGGTGTCGGCCACGTCGTCGCCCCACCTCGCCGGCGACCTTGGTAGCCGGGCCTCCGCAGTGCTGGACGGCGACGGGGCGACGGCGTGGACCGGCCGCCTCGGCCCCCAGCCGGGCCAGTGGCTCGAGTTGACCGGCGCGGTGCCATTCGGGCCGGGCGTCATCGAGATCGACTTCGTCCTCGATGAGCTGCACTCCACCCCCGAGGCGGTCGAGGTGCTGGTGGAAGGCGCCGGCGCCGGCACCTTCGAGGTGGGCCTGTCCCCCGCTGTTGCGGGCACCCCGCCCAACACCACCGCGACGGTGACCGTGCCGCTGCCCGCGGCGGGCACAACGGTTCGGCTGGTGTTCGCCGAGGTGGTCGAGCGGCCGACCAGGGATTGGTACAGCAACGGCCTGATAGCCCTGCCCGTGTCGGTCGCCGAGGTGCGGATCGGCGACAGTCGAAGGCTCGGCCCACCGTCGGACATCGACACCGGATGCCGTGACGACCTGTTGCTCATCGACGGACGGAGCGTTCCGGTGCGAATCACCGGCTCGGCCGCCGATGCCCTGGCCCGCCGGGAGCTGCAGGTCGAGGGCTGCGACACCGCGATGCTGGGTCCACCCGAGAGCGTGATCGTCACCGCGCCCGGATCGGTGACCGGCATCGACATCGATCAGCTGGTGCTGAGCGGCCCGGAGCGTGCGCCCGCAGCGCCGGCCGGCGCCGGCGGCGTGGCCGCGGTCCGCCACAGCGACACCTCCTACACCGTGCAGGTGCCGGACCGCGGCGCCGACCGCTGGCTTGTGCTGGGCCAGAGCCACAACCGGGGCTGGCACGCCACCCTCGACGGCGCCGACCTGGGCCCGCCGGTGGTGATCGACGGGTTCGCCAACGGCTGGCTGCTGCCGGCCGGAGAGGCCGCGGCGGTGGAGCTGCGCTGGACGCCCCAGCGGCTGGTGGACTGGGCGCTGCGGATCTCGCTGCTGGCTGTGGCTGCCGCCGCGCTGATCGCCTGGAGGGGCCGGTCCGACCGCGGCGCGCCCCTTGCGGCGTCAGCCCGCTTCGAGCCTCACCGTCCCGCTCTTCGCTGGCCCTGGCATCAGGCCTCCCCGTCCGCGCCATCGACGGCCGCAGCCGTCGTGGCCGGCATCGGGGTCACCGTGCTGGCTGCGGTCAGCCTGCCGGTCTGGCACGTTCTGGCCCCTGTGGCAGGGGTCGTTGCCGTCCTGGCGCTGCGCCAACGGCGCCTGTGGTGGTTGGCGCCCATGACCGCCTCCGTGTCGCTGGGAGCCGCGGCGCTGTTCGTGCTGATCCAGCAGTACCGCTTCCGCTACCCGCCCGATTTCATCTGGCCGAACCGCTTCGAGTCAGTCCACATCCTCGGCATGGCGGCGATCATCGCCCTGGCCTGTGACTACGCGGTCACCCTGGTCCGGGCCCGCGGTACCTCGGGTCGTGTGAATTGAATTCGCCGAGTGCTCCCCGCGACCTACCTCAACGGCGTCGAGGCCGGGGTGACTACCGCTGGCAGGTCGGTGAAGCCGGTCAGGTCGGCGTCGACCGCGGCCGCGCAGGCCCGGCCCTCGGCGATGGCCCACACGATCAGGCTCTGGCCCCGGCCCATGTCGCCGCACACGTAGACGCCGTCGACGTTGGTGGCCCACCGCTCGTCGCGGGCCACGTTGCCGCGGCCGTCGAGCTCCACCCCGAACTGCTCGATGAGCGGGCCCCGCTCGGGACCCACGAAGCCCATGGCCAACAGCACGAGGTCCGCGCCGGTCTCCTGCTCGGTGCCCGGGACCGGGTCGAAGCTCATCCGCCCCTCGGTGATCGTCTGCTCCACCCGCACCGTGGCCAGCGCGGCCAGGTTGCCGTCGCCGTCGCCGATGAAGGCCGTGGTGTTGATGGCGTAGTCGCGCTCGCCGCCCTCCTCGTGGGCCGACGACACCCGGTAGACCATGGGCCAGGTCGGCCACGGGTTGGAGTCGGGACGCTCGTCGGGCGGGCGGGGCATGATCTCGAACTGGCGGATGGATGCGGCCTGCTGGCGGTGGGCGGTGCCCAGGCAGTCGGCGCCGGTGTCGCCCCCGCCGATGATCACCACCCGCTTGCCCTCCGCGGTGACGGGCGGCTCGTCGAGGTCGCCCTCCTGGACCCTGTTGGCCCAGGGCAGGTACTCCATGGCCTGGTACACGCCGTTCAGCTCCCGCCCCGGAATGGGCAGGTCCCGCGAGGCGGTGGCCCCGCAGGCCAGCACCACCGCGTCGAAACCGGCCTTCAGCTCGTCGGCGCTGATGTCGGCGCCAACATCGGCGCCCGGCCGGAACTCGGTCCCCTCGGCCTCCATCTGGGCCAGGCGGCGATCGAGGTGTCGCTTCTCCATCTTGAACTCGGGGATCCCGTAACGCAGCAGGCCCCCGATGCGGTCGTCCCGCTCGAACACCACCACGCGGTGGCCGGCGCGGGTGAGTTGCTGGGCCGCGGCCAGCCCGGCGGGACCGGACCCGACCACAGCCACGCTGTGGGTCGTGCCCACCGCCGGCGGCTGCGGGGCGATCCAGCCCTCGGCCCAGGCCCGGTCGACGATCTCCACCTCGACCTGCTTGATGGTCACCGGCGGCTCGTGGATGCCGAGCACGCAGGCCGCCTCGCACGGCGCCGGGCACAGCCGGCCGGTGAACTCCGGGAAGTTGTTGGTGGCGTGGAGACGCTCGATGGCCCGGCGCCATTGCCGGCGGTACACGAGGTCGTTCCAGTCGGGGATCAGGTTCCCCAGCGGGCAGCCGCTGTTGCAGAAGGGGATACCGCAGTCCATGCAACGCGACGCCTGGTTGCGGAGCTTCTCCTCACCGAAGGGCTCGTACACCTCTCGCCAGTCCCTCAGCCGCACCGGCACCGGGCGGCGGGACGGCAGCTCCCGATCATGGACGAGGAAGCCCCTCGGATCAGCCATGGCCGGATCTCACCCTGAAGTCGAGCTTCATGCCCCCGCCTCTAGTCGTGGGCTGCGGCCATCACCGCGGCCACCTCGTCGGTGCCCTCGGCCCGTGCCTGCTCGGCGGCGAGCATCACCCGCTTGTAGTCGTTGGGCATGACCTTGACGAAACTCCTCGAGGCCGAGGCCCAGTCGTCCAGCAACCGGGCCGCCACCTCGCTGCCGGTCTCATGGCGGTGGCGCTCCACCCGGTGTCTCAGCCAGACGAAGTCCTCAGCGTCGAGCGGCTCCAGCGCGACCATCTCCGGGTTGACCCGGACATCCAGCTTGCCCTTGGGGTCATGGACGAAGGCGACGCCGCCCGACATCCCCGCCGCGAAGTTGCGGCCCACCGGTCCGAGCACCACCGTGCGCCCGCCGGTCATGTACTCGCACGCGTGGTCGCCCACACCCTCGACGACCGCGGTGGCCCCTGAGTTGCGCACGCAGAACCGCTCCCCCACCAGGCCCCGCAGGTACATCTCGCCGCTGGTGGCCCCGTAGCCGATCACGTTGCCGGCGATGACGTTGTCCTCAGCCGTGAAGTTGGCGTCGGCCGGCGGCCTGACGACGATGCGGCCGCCGGAGAGCCCCTTGCCGACGTAGTCGTTGGCGTCGCCCTCGAGCCGCAGCGTGATGCCCTTGGGCACGAAGGCGCCGAACGAGGTGCCCGCGGAGCCGGTGAAGCTGATGACGATGGTGTCGTCGGGCAGGCCCCCGGCCCCGTAGCGGCTGGTCACCTCGCTGCCGAGCAGGGTCCCGACGGTCCGGTTGACGTTGCGGATCGGGATGTCGATGGTCACAGCCTGGCCGTCGTCGAGCGCCCCCTCGGCCAGCTGGATGAGGGTCTGGTCCAGGGCCCGGTCGAGGCCGTGGTCCTGCTCGACGGTCTGGTGCCGGACCGAGTCTGGGCCCAGCGGCGGGAGGTGCAGGATGGGCGAGAGGTCCAGGCCGCTCGCCTTCCAGTGGTCGACAGCCTCGGTCACATCGAGCATCTCGACCTGACCGACGGCCTCCTCGATGGTGCGGAATCCCACCGACGCCAGCAGGGCCCGCACCTCCTCGGCGATGAACTCGAAGAAGGTGACCACGAACTCGGGCTCGCCGGAGAACTTCTCGCGCAACTCGGGATTCTGGGTGGCCACGCCCACCGGGCAGGTATCGAGGTGGCACACCCGCATCATCACGCAGCCCATCACCACCAGCGGCGCCGTGGCGAAGCCGAACTCCTCGGCGCCCAGCAGCGCGGAGACCACCACGTCGCGGCCGGTCTTGAGCTGACCGTCGACCTGCACCACGATGCGGTCCCGCAGGTCGTTGAGCAGCAGCGTCTGCTGGGTCTCGGCCAGACCCAGCTCCCACGGCGCTCCGGCGTGCTTGATCGAGGTGAGCGGCGATGCGCCGGTCCCCCCGTCGTTGCCGGAGATCAGCACCACGTCGGCGTGGGCCTTCGACACCCCGGCGGCGACCGTGCCCACCCCGACCTCGGCCACCAGCTTCACGTGGATGCGGGCCGCGGGGTTGGCGTTCTTGAGATCGTGGATGAGCTGGGCCAGGTCCTCGATGGAGTAGATGTCGTGGTGGGGCGGAGGGGAGATCAGTCCCACACCCGGCGTGGAGTGGCGGGTCTTGGCGATCCACGGGTACACCTTGTGGCCGGGGAGCTGGCCGCCCTCGCCGGGCTTGGCTCCCTGTGCCATCTTGATCTGGATGTCGTCCGCGTTGACCAGGTACTCGCTGGTCACCCCGAAGCGACCCGACGCGGCCTGCTTCACCGCGCTGCGACGCAGGTCGCCGTCAGGGTCGCGGACGTAGCGGTCGGCATCCTCGCCGCCCTCGCCGGTGTTGGACTTCCCCCCGATGCGGTTCATGGCGATGGCCAGCGTCTCGTGCGCCTCCTTGGAGATCGACCCGTAGCTCATGGCGCCGGTGGCGAACCGTTTGACGATCTCCGACACCGGCTCGACCTCCTCGATGGGAACCGGGGGCCGAACGCCGGTGCGGAGCCGGAACAGCCCCCGCAGCGTCCCGAGCCGGCTCGACTGGTCGTCGACGCGCCGGGTGTACTCGCCGAAGATGTCGAAGCGGCGCTCGCGGGTGGCGTGCTGCAGCTTGAACACCGTCTCCGGGTTGAACAGGTGGTACTCGCCCTCGCGCCGCCACTGGTACTCGCCGCCCGCCTCGATGGTGCGGTGGGCCCGCCGGGTCGCGTTGGCGGAGAAGGCCCGCCCGTGGCGTACCGCGACCGCGGCCGCGATCTCGGCCAGGCCGATCCCGCCGAGACGGCTGGCCGTGCCGGTGAAGTACTTGTCCACCAGCTCCGGGCCCAGCCCGATGGCCTCGAAGATCTGGGCGCCCGTGTAGGAGGCCACCGTGGAGATGCCCATCTTGGACATCACCTTGAGGATCCCCGCGCAGGCGGCCTTGACGAAGTTGCGGTGGGCGTCCTCGACTCCCATGGCGGGGTCCAGCCCGTGCAGCCCCTCCGACGCCATACCGGTGATGGTCTCGAAGGCGAGGTAGGGGTTGACGGCGTTGGCGCCGTAACCGAGGTGCAGGCACAGGTGGTGCACCTCGCGGGCGTCGCCGGTCTCCGACACCAGGCCGACCCGCGTGCGGGTGCGTTCCCGCACCAGATGCTGGTGCACGGCCGAGATCGCCAGCAATGAAGGGATGGGAGCCATCCGTTCGTCGCTGCCCCGATCCGACACCACCAAGATGTTGGCTCCGGCCGCGATGGCAGCCGAGGCCGCGTCACACAGTCCGTCCAGCGCCCGGCTGAGGCCGTCGACGCCGTCGGCAACGGTGAACAGGGCGGGCAGCACCTCGGTGTGGAAGTCGTGGAGTCCGCCGGGTCCGTCGATCTCCACGAGCTGGGCCAGCTCGGCGTCGGTGATCACGGGGCTGTCGAGGTGCACGGTCCGGCACGACGACGGCTGCGGGTCGAACAGGTTGCCCTCGGGGCCGACCCTCGCGTACAGCGACGTGACCAGCTCCTCGCGGATGGCGTCCAGCGGCGGGTTGGTCACCTGCGCGAACAACTGCTTGAAGAAGTCGTAGATGGGCCGGTTGCGGTCCGACAGCACCGCCGGAGGCGTGTCGGTGCCCATCGAGCCCAGCGCCTCCTTGCCGTTGACGACCATGGGAGCGAGCAGCAGCCGGTGCTCCTCGTGGGTGTGCCCGAACGCCTGCTGGCGCTGGATCAGGGTGCCCTCCTCGCGGCGCGACAGCTCCCGCGGCGGCAGGTCCTCGAGACGCACCAGGTTCTGGTCCAGCCACTGGCCGTAGGGCCGGCCCGAGGCGAGGCGGTCCTTGATCTCGTCGTCGCGCACTATGCGGCCCTCGGCGGTGTCGATCAGGAACATGCGTCCGGGCTGCAGCCGTCCCTTCTCCACCACCGAACTCTGGGGCACGTCGATCACGCCCGTCTCCGACGCCATAACGACGAGGCCGTCGCTGGTGACCGAGTAGCGCGAGGGACGCAGACCGTTGCGGTCAAGCACCGCGCCGATGACGGCGCCGTCGGTGAAGGCGATCGAGGCGGGACCGTCCCAGGGCTCCATGCGGGTGGCGTGGTAGCGGTAGAACGCCTTGCGCTCGGCGCTCATCTCGGCGTGATGCTCCCAGGGCTCGGGGATCATCATCAGCACGGCCTCGGCCATCGAGTAGCCACCGAGGGTCAGCAGCTCGAGGACCTCGTCGAAGCCGGCGGTGTCGCTGGCACCGGGAGTGCAGATCGGGAAGGCCCGCTCGATGCCCTCCAGATGCGGCGACGACAGCAGGGTCTCGCGGGCCCGCATCCAGTTGCGGTTGCCGGCGATGGTGTTGATCTCGCCGTTGTGGGCGATCATGCGGTAGGGGTGGGCCAGCGGCCACGACGGGAAGGTGTTGGTGGAGAAGCGGGAATGGACCAGCGCCAGCGCGCTCTCAACCCGCTCGTCCCGCAGGTCGGTGTAGAACGAAGTGAGCTGGCGGGATATGAGCATCCCCTTGTAGACGAGGGTCCGGGCGCTGAGGCTCGGGAAGTACACGCCGGTGTGGGCCGGTGCGGCGTTGCCCATGGCGGCCTCGTCGTCCTCGGCCGCCGAATAGCCCGCTCCGCCCGGCCCGATCTCGTGCTCGATGCGCTTGCGCACGACGTACACCCGCCGGTCCAGCTCGATGCCCTCGAGGTCGTCGCCCTCGATGAACACCTGGCGGAAGCTCGGCATCGCGGCCCGTGAGCCCGGCCCCAGCACCGCGGTGTCGACGGGAACCTCCCGCCATCCGATGACGCGCAGGCCCTCGGTGCGCACGATCCGCTCCACCTGGGCGGCGGCCTTCTCGGCGTCGTCGACCGCCGGCGGCAGGAAGCCGATGCCGGTGGCGTACTGCCCCGCCGGCGGCAGCTCATGGTCGACCACGTCTCGCAGGAACCGGTCCGGAACCTGGATCAGGATGCCGGCGCCGTCACCGGTGAGCGGGTCCGCTCCCAACGCCCCCCGATGCTCGAGGTTGCAGAGCGCCTTGACCCCGAGGGCCACCACGTCATGGGAGGCCTTGCCGCCGATGTTGCACACGAAGCTCACGCCGCACGAGTCGTGCTCGTTCTGCGGGTCGTAGAGGCCCTGGCGCTGGGCGGGGTCGGCAGCCATCGGTCTCCCCTGGGGAGCTGGTTCGTCGTCAGTGGCGCTTCTCAGGCGGATTTGTCGTGCCCGAACCGCGGCTAGCACGGCAGCGGCCGGGACGTCATTGGCCCGTTACCGCTTGAAACGCTCACATCAACATACCCAGAAACCCCGTCATCCCGGCAAGCGGGGGGCCGGCGCGCCCCGGCGGCCGGCTGCCCGAGCTATGAATCGTCGGATCTGGACTCGGTGAAGGACTCGAGACGCCGTGACAGGTGCTGGAAGGAGAAGGGGCCGTGCCGCAGCCCCGTCCGGCCGCGCACGGCCAGGTCCATGGCCGCCAGCAGGATCGGGAAGATCTCCAGACGACCGATCACCATCAACAGCGCGAGCACCAGCCTGGCCGGCTGGCTGAAGGCCACCGCGTAGTTGGACGTGGGGCCGGCCTCGTTCAGCGCCGGGCCCATGTTCCCCAGCGCCGACACGACCGCTCCCAGCGAGGACTCGAGGTCCCCTTCCAGCGCGGTGACCGCCATCAGTCCGCATGCCACCAGCAGGAAGTGCAGCAGGAAGAAACCGGCCACCCGCGACACCACCGTCTCGCTGACGACGTCGCGCCCGAGCCGGATCGGGATCACCGCCCGCGGTGTCTGGGTGTGCCGGACGCTGCGCAGCATCGTCAGGCCGAGCACCCTCATCCGCAACACCTTGATCCCACCCGACGTCGATCCCGAGCAGCCGCCCACCACCATCAGCAGCAGCAGCACGAGCTGGGCCCCGGCCACCCACATCACGTAATCGCCGGGCGAGCCCGGTCCGGTGGCGTTGGACAGGCCGGTGCTGGTGCCCAGCGACGCCACCGTGAACACCCCGGCCCGGATCGACGATCCCAGCGGCAGGCCGTTCTCCAGCCACAGCAGGATCACTATGACGATCGCCGCCACGCTGAGCAGCGTCAGGTACGACCGGAACTCGCTGTTGCGGTGGTACGGCAGGGTACGGGTGGCCACCGCCCGCCAGTGCAGCGAGAAGCTGGTGCCGCCCAGGATCATGCACACGATCGCCACCGTCTCGACAGCCACGCTGTCGTAGTGCCCGATCGAGTCGGCGTGCACCGAGAAGCCTCCAGTGGCCGCGACCGTGAAGGCGTGCGCCACCGCGTCGTAGAGCGAGGAGAAGCCGTCCGCCGCGAAGAAGGCGAGCGCCGCGCCGACCGTGAAGCCGATGTAGACGATCCACAGCCGCCTGGCCGTCTCGCTCACCCTGGGGGTGAGACGGTCCGACGATGGCCCGGGCGCCTCGGCCGAGATCAGATCCAGACCGCCGACGCCGAGGAACGGGAGCACGGCCACCGCCAGCACGACCACGCCCATGCCGCCGTACCAGTGGGTGAGCTGCCGGTACATCATCAGGCCGCGGCCGGGGGTGTCGAAGTCGGCCAGCACGGTGGAGCCGCTGGCCGAGAAGCCCGACGCCGACTCGAACAGGCTGTTGACGACCTGCTCGACGAATCCCGCGCCGCCGTAGGCGAATGTCCCGGCCAGAATGAACGGCAGCGCTCCCACCGCGGTGATGAGGACCCACGTCCATGCGACAGTGCCGAAGATCTGGCGCTTGCGGATCGCACCGGGCCGGGTGAAGTACCACAGCAGCCCGCCGGCGGCGCCCGTCAGCAGAGCCGACACCACCAGCGCGGCCGTGTCGCGCCGGGACGTAAGCGCCTCCAGCAGCGCGCACGCCAGCATCCCGGCTGACACCGCAGCCAGCGATATGCCGATCACGTGCAGCGTGGTAGAGGCGATCCAGCCCCGCTGCAGGCCTGGATCGAGATCCGGAGCGGCACCCCCCGCCGGGCCTCTAGGCATCGCCGTTGTCGGACTCCGAGCGAGTCCGGTAGCGGCGTACGGCCAGCACGGCCCGGAAGCGGGATTCACGGACCGCCACCCGGTACCAGTGCAGTACCAGCCCCACGCCGGCCAGCAGCGGCGGGATCGTCATCCGGCCCCCCATCATCAGCGGCACCAGCGCCAGCCGGCCCGACCAGTCCAGACCCTCGAGGCGCCCGTAGGCGCCGACTTCCCCCATCGCCGGACCCACCGTGCTGAAGGCGCTCACCGATCCCCAGACGCTGCCCAGAAGCGACACGCCCGAGATTCCCAGCAGCATCGCCCCCGATCCGACGAGCACCACGAAGGCGATCTGGTGCCCGCCGAGGCGGTCGAGGGTGCGCTGCGAAAGGGTCTCGCCGTCGCGTCTCACCAGGATCAGGGCGTACGGGTCGAGCTGGCGTCGCAACTCTCCGCCGGCGGACCCCATCAGCAGGCGGGCCCGCATGACCTTCATCCCGCCACCCGGAGAGCCCATCATGGTCCCTAGGCCGGCCGCCACGAGCAGGATCACCGTGGCCGACGTGCCCCAGGTGGTCCAGTCGGCCACCGCGAACCCCGTGGTGCTCATCATCGACACCGCCATGAAGCCGGCCTCGCCCCAGCCGACGCCGCGATGCACGGCCATGGCCGCGGTGGCCACGGCCAGCAGCACCACGAAGGTCCTGAGCTCCTGGGAGCGCCACAGGGGCCGGAGCCTTCCCCGGGCTATCCACCAGATCACGAAGATCCCTGCACCAGCCAGGAGCATCCCGACCGCGGCGACCGCCTGGGTGCCGGCGCCGTAGCCGGCCAGCGAGTCGACCCTGCCGGTGAACCCGCCGGTGGAGGCCGTGCCGAGACCGACGACGACAGCCTCAGTCGGTGCGAGGCCGCAGAGCAGGTAAGCGGCCACGCAGGCCGCGGTGAAACCCGAGTAGAGGAGCAGGATCCGGCGGATCCCGACGGAGGCGTTGGGCACGAGATCCAGCCCGCGCCGTCCCGTGGTGTAGCCGATGAGCGCAGTGGAGCGCAGCACCACGGGCAGGGTGACGACGGCGATCAGTATCGCGATCAGGCCGCCCACCCAGCTCGTGGCCGCCCTGAACAGCAGGACGGTGCGCGACGCTTCAGCGGCATCGAGGAGCGTGACCGCGGTGGTGGTGAACCCCGCGGCGGACTCCACCAGGGCGTCATCGAAACGGCCCAGCGATCCGGTGCCCGCATACATGACGGCGCCGAACAGCACCAGCACCGTCCAGAGAAGGCCGATGCCGGCGAACACGCGGCCCGCGGTGGGTCGGCCGGGAGGCGCTACCCGCCGCCGAGCGATGGCTGCGACAGCCGCGCCGACGGCACCCACGACACCGAAGGCCAGTGCGTCGGCGTTGTCGTCGCCGATGCCCGCGAGGCCGCACAGCATGGTCGCCACGCCGAGCACCAGGCCCACATCGACGAGCGATGCGAGCGCCCAAGACACGATCCGGGTCGGTCTCTGCTCGCCCGTCCCGGCCAGGAGCGGGCGGGCACGATTGGGATTGCCCAGACGGCGCCTGCCGACAGCCGGTCGCCCTCCCGCGCCGCCTATTCGTCGCACGTCAGCAGTTGGTGGACCTCCCGCACCGAGTCCGGGGTGGCGAAGACGACCAGGTGGTCGCGCCCCCGCAGCCGGCTCCGGCCTCGCGCGATGTGGGGCTTTCCGTCGCGCACGACGGCCCCGATCAGCACGCCCTTGGGCAGCCTGAGGTCCTTTACCGCCGCGCCGTCGGCGGGGCTGTCCTTCGCTACTTCGAGTTCCAGCACCTCGGCGTCGGACTGAAGGAAGGTCGCCACCGCGGCCACGTCGCCGCGCACGTAGCGCATCACACCGTCAGCGGTGGCGGTGCGGGGCGACAGGGCCACGTCCACTCCGGCGGAGTCCAGCAGCGACAGCAGAGCCAGCTTGTGCACCACCGCGATCGTCTCCGACGCGCCCACCGACTTGGCGTACAGGCAGGCCAGGATGTTCGCCTCGTCCTCACCGGTCAACGCGGCCACCGCGTCGAAGCGGCCGATGTCGGTCTCCTCGAGCAGGTCGGCATCGGTGATGTCGCCCTCGAACACCTGCACATCGGCGAGATCCTCGGCCAGTTCCAGGGCCCGGGCCGGGTCGCGCTCGACGATCACCACCTCCACCCCCCGCGACGTCAGGCGGGAAGCCAGGACTTTGGCGGTGCGGCCACCGCCGAGCAGCAGCACGTGGCGAGCGGTGCCGGTGCCCAGACCCAGGAGCCTGGCCACCCTTCGGCGGGACTCCCGCTTGCACACCACCCGGACCAGGTCGTCCTCCATCAGCATGTAGTCGGCGCGGGGGATGTAGGTGTTCTCGCCCCGCGAGATCGATCCGACCATGAACTCCCAGTCGGGCTCGTACTCGGCTGCCAACTCCGACAGGCGCCGGCCCACGATCGGGGCCCCGGCCTCGAGGCGGGCACCGATGACGATGGCCTCCCCGTGGCCCATCACCGCGATCCCCGACGCGCCCGGGTAGTCGAGCAGGTCGAGTATCCGCTCGGCGGTCTCATGGTCGGGATCGATCACCAGGTCGGCGCCGAACGTCTGTCGCAGCTCTGCCGAATCGCGGCTGCGGAGTTCCTCGGCCTCTATGCGAACGATCGTGCGGGGCACTCCCCGCTGCTTGGCCACCAGCGACGCCACCAGGTTGACCTCGTCCTTGCTGGTGACGGCCACCACCAGTTCGCAGCCGTCGAGTCCCGCGTCAGCGAGCACGCTGGGATGGGTGCCGCTGCCCTCCACGGTGAGCACGTCGAGTTCGGACCCGAGCTCTCGCAGGCGATTGGCGTCGATGTCGACCACGGCGACGTTGTGCCGCTCCCGGCTGAGGCGGGCCGCCACGTAGGAGCCGACCTCACCCGCCCCCACGACGATGACATGCACGGCTAGTTTCTAGCGCCTCGGGCCGCCTGGAGCGAGCGCGGACCGGTGAGAGTCTGTCGTGCTGCAGCGGTGTCGCTCCCGCTCTTGTTCGCTGCGCTCACGGGCCGCTCGGGCCACGGCCTCGCTCTCGCAGGCAGTTCGCGCACGCCTGTGCGCTCGGCCTCTCCGAGGCACGATCAGCCCAGCAGGCCGTGGTCTGCGACGACGATGCCGTGGTCGGTGACGACGGCGTCCAGCGGCACGTCCCAGGAGTCTGCGGGGACTTCGGGCACCTGTTGGAACGAGTAGGCGACCCCGATGGCTGCAGGGCGGTCGGCGCCGGGGCCGGAGGGCAGCGACGCCAGGGCCCGGTCGTAGAACCCGCCGCCCTGGCCGACGCGGTGGCAGCGCCCATCGAAGGCGGTCAGGGGCACGAGGACGGTGTCGTGGTCGGCCAGGGGCACGACCTCGCCGCCGGCGGGCTCGGGGATCCCGAAAGAGCCTGGCACGAAGGCCAGGCCCGGAGACCAGGCCACGAACTCGAGGTCGTCGCCCACCACGCGGGGGAGGGTGAACACCTCGGGCCGCTCCGGTTCCAGGAGAGCGTCGAGCGGGATCTCCCCCCTCACGGCGCGGTAGGCGGCCACCCGCCCGGCCTCGGCGACCGCCGGCAGCGATGCCAGCCGGCCGGCCACTGCAACCCCCGCCGCCGCGACGGCCGCGGGATCCAGGCCGGCCCGCCGGGCCCGCATGTCGGCCCGGAGCCGGGCCTTGAGGGTTGCGCAGTCGGGCGGCGACGGCATCGCCCAAGAGTAGGCTCGTCGGCTGTCCCAGACTCCAGTAGAGGAGCAGACTCTTGCAAGCCATCCCCTATATCGCGCTGGTTTCGGCGCTGGCCGCCCTGGTGCTCGCGGCCTTCTACTACAAGGACGTGAAGTCCGCCCCTCCCGGCAACGAGCTGATGGTTTCGATCATGACACAGATCCAGGCCGGCGCCCGGGCCTTCCTGCGCCAGGAGTACACCTGGGTCGCGGGCTTCGTCGTGGTGATGGCGGTCCTGATACCGGTGATCACCGGCGTGACTCTCTCGTTCCTGAGTTACCTGCTCGGTGCCGCGCTGTCGGCGGGCGCGGGCTACGTGGGCATGACCGTGGCCACCATGGCCAACGCACGGACCACCAACGCGGCCATCGAGGGTCCGTCCAAGGCGCTGCCGCTGGCCTTCAGGGGCGGCGCAGTGATGGGCTTCTCGGTTGCCGGGCTGTCGCTGCTGGGCCTGACCTTCACCTACCTGCTGTTCGTCGAGTGGATCGGCACCGACGACGCCTTCGAGATCTTCACCGCATTCGGCCTCGGGGCCAGCTCCATCGCCCTGTTCTCCAGGGTGGGCGGGGGTATCTACACCAAGGCCGCCGACGTCGGCGCCGACCTTGTCGGCAAGGTCGAGGCCGGCATCCCCGAGGACGATCCCCGCAACCCGGCCACCATCGCCGACAACGTGGGCGACAACGTGGGCGATGTCGCCGGCATGGGCGCCGACCTCTTCGAGAGCTACTCGGGCTCGATCATCGCTCCGGTGGCCCTCACCGCGTTCAGCTTCGGGGTTGCCGCCGACGCGGCCGGCGAGGAGCCGATCGCGCAGTTGCTGGTGTTCCCGATGGCGGTCGCCTTCGTGGGGATGATCGGCGCCATCATCGGCTCGTTCGCGGTGCGGGGCGGTTCCAGCACCGAGGTGAAGGCCCTCGCCAAGCAGCTCCATCGGGGAACCACGGTGGCCATGGCCCTCACCGTCATCGGAACCCTCATCATGGGGCGGGTCTTCTTCGGTGACACCGATCTCTTCGAAGCCTGGTACGGCCTGCCTCTGTCGGTCATCGGCGGGCTGCTCGTGGGCTGGGGCATCGGCAAGGTGGCCGAGATCTGGACCAGCGACCACTACCCGCCGGTGCGACGCATCGCCGCCCAGACCGAGACCGGCCCGGCCACCACCGTGCTGTCGGGGATCTCGGCCGGGATGGTGTCAGTGGCCGCTTCCGTCGGCCTGATCGCTGTGGGTGTCCTGATCGCCTACTGGGGCGGCCAGCAGACTCTGGGAGACTCCACCTTCGGCGGTGTCTACGGAATAGCGGTGGCCGCCGTGGGCATGCTGGCCACCACCGGCGTGGTGGTATCGGTCGACGCCTACGGCCCGATCGCCGACAACGCGGGCGGCATCGCCGAGATGGCCGAACTAGACCCGAGCGTGCGAGAGGTAACCGACGCGCTCGACTCGCTGGGCAACACCACCGCCGCGGTGGCCAAGGGCTTCGCGGTCGGCTCGGCCGCGCTCACCGCGCTGGCGCTGTTCAAGACGTTCGAAGTGGCCTTGACCAGCGCCGCCGCGGAGGAGGGCAGGAGCTTCGCGTTGAGCCTGGATGTCGGGTCGATCGACGTGTTCATAGGGCTCTTCCTCGGGGCGATGGTCCCATTCCTGTTCGCCGCTCTCACCATCGACGCGGTGGGCCGGGCCGCCAACAAGATGATCGAGGAGGTGCGCCGCCAGTTCCGCGAGATACCGGGGCTGCGCGAGGGTGCCGAGGGTGTGTCGCCCGACTCCGCCAGGTGCGTGGCCATCTCAACGCAGGCCTCGCTGCGGGAGATGCTGGCGCCCGGTGCTCTGGCGGTGGTGGTGCCGCTGGTGATCGGGTTCATCGACGTGGACGCCCTCGGCGGTTTCCTGGCCGGGGCGCTGGTGACCGGGTTCGCGCTCGCGATCTTCATGGCCAATGCCGGCGGGGCCTGGGACAACGCCAAGAAGTACATCGAGGCGGGCGCTCACGGCGGCAAGGGCTCGGAGGCCCACAAGGCGGCCGTGGTGGGCGACACTGTCGGCGACCCGTTCAAGGACACTTCGGGACCGTCGATGAACATCCTCATCAAGGTGATGACCATCGTTTCGCTGGTGTTCGCCTCGGCGTTCGTCTAGGAGCCCATAGGAGAGCACTTCCGGCCGGCGGGTCCGTTTAAGCTGGGGCTACTTGTACGACGGTGCGCAGGCCTTGGGCGTTGCGGAGGCGGTCGAAGCCGTCGTTGACGCCTTCCAGGGGCACGCGATGCGAGATCATCGACTCCAGGTCCAGCTCGCCCCGCTGCCACAGACCGACCAGTAGCGGGATGTCGCGACCGGGCCAGGAATCGCCCAGCAGGCTTCCCAGCAGCCGCTTCTGCTGGATCATGAACAGGGTGGTGGAGCCGATGTCGGTGGTGTGCTCCGGTGACGGCGCGCCCACCACGACCGTAGTGCCGCCCGCTCCGGTGAGCTCCAACCCCAGACTCACGAGGCCGGGCACGCCGGCCGTCTCGAAGGCGTAGTCGGCGCCGCGGCCCCCGGTGGCGTCAGCCACCGCGGCCTTCAGCTCGGCGGGGTCCGCGCCCACCGCTTCGGTGGCTCCGAGCCGCAGGGCAGCCTGCTGGCGGGACTCGACCGGGTCGGACGCGACGATGCGCGACGCGCCGGCGATGCGGGCTCCCTGCACCGCCGAGATCCCCACCCCGCCCAGCCCGGTCACCACCACCGTGGCCCCGCGCTCCACCGACGCGGTGTTGAGTACTGCACCCACCCCGGTCTGGACCGCGCAGCCGATCAGGCAGGCCACGTCCAGGGGCACGCCGTCGTCCAGGCGGACCACGCCGGAGGCCGGTACCACCGTGCGCTCCGCGAACGCGCCCACTCCCAGGCCCCGGTGCACCAACCGGCCTCGGTGCGAGAACGGCGACGAGGCGTCGGGCCGGGTGCCGGCTGCGAAGCTCATGGCCTGCGTGCACCGGCTGGCCTGCTGGCGGGCACAGCCGTCGCAGTGCCCGCACGGCGCCAGCGGCGTGATCATCACCTTGTCGCCCCCGGACACATGGTCGACCCCGTCGCCGACGCCGACCACCACTCCGGCCGCCTCGTGGCCCAGCACCGCAGGGAGCAGGTAGCCGCCCTCGATGAGGGTGAGGTCGCTGTGGCAGATGCCGCTGTGACTGACTGCCACGCACACCTCGCCGGGGCGGGGGTCGGACACATCAAGGTCGCCGACCAGCTCAAGCGGTGACGACGGGTCCGACAGCAGTGCGGCTCTCACAGCGGGCCAACCCTAGCTTCCAGCCGAATTGGCAGCCCAGGGCTCCCAAACCGGCTCACAGGGCTGCCAATTCACGCTAGGGCCCCGAGGGATCACCCACCGTGGTGGGGCCCACCCTGGCCATCACCAGCGACATCACCCTGTGGGCCGCGTCGACGGCCGCGACCGGGGTAGCTCCGGCCCGGCGCGACATCAGGTAGCCGGCCACGAACCCGTCGGTGGCCCCGGTGCGGTCCACCACCGTCGTCGGCGCGCTCGACTGGCGGCGCTGGAGGCCGTCAGCGGTCATGACGGCGGTGTGCTCGGGCCCGATCACGACGGTGCTGGAGCTGCCCTCGACACGCTCATCGGGATGGAGTTCCAGGCGGGCGTGATCGCGCGCCGTGAAGATGACGGCGTCGGGCCTCAGGGTCGCGACCAGCTCCAGGAATGCAGCCGCCCCGAAGTGGGCGACCTCGTCGGCGGAGAGCCCGGTGAGGGTTATGGGAACGCGGCGCTGCTGGGCGGTGGCGACGATGCCGTACACCACGGCCGCGAGAGGATCGGACAGCAGGGATCGAGTCGGCACGAACAGCTGCACCACACCGTGGAGCACATCGTCGTCGACGGAGTCGAGGTTGGCCGAGGCACCGCGGTCGACCAGCGTGGTGCGGTACCCGGCCTGCAACACGTTGATCGCCGCGCCGGTCACGCCGTGGGTTCTCACCCTGGCATCCACTCCCCTACGCCGGAGATCGGAGATCAGTGACTCCCCCACCGCATCGGCGCCTACCTGGCCCACGAAGCGGGCCTCCCCTCCCCTCTCGCAGGTGATGGCCGCGACGTTGGCCGCGGACCCGCCGCGCACCCTGACGGTCGTGGTCTCCGCGGTGTGGCCCCGGCGCATTCCTTCGGGGAGCTCGACGGTGAGCTCCTCGACCAAGTCTCCGATAGTCAGCAGCATCGCTCTCTGAGGCGGTCACCGTAGAGCCCGATGTCACTGTAGAGCCCACGAGGGTGGGTGCAGCCGCTGCCGGTCGCCGCTGTAGTGTGCCGTCGTGGTCTCAGAGCTCTTCGATCCCGAGGCCTGGCGGACCGTGGACGGTTTCGACGACCTCACCGACGTCACCTACCACCGGGCCGTCGACCAGGGCACGGTGCGGGTGGCCTTCGACCGCCCCGAGGTCCGCAACGCCTTCCGGCCCCACACCGTGGACGAGCTGTACCGGTGCCTGGACCACGCCCGCATGACCAGCGACGTGGGCTGCGTGCTGCTGACCGGCAACGGGCCGTCGCCCCGCGACGGCGGCTGGGCCTTCTGCTCGGGCGGTGACCAGCGCATCCGGGGCCGCGACGGCTACCGGTACGCCGCCGGCGAGACCGGCGACACCATCGATGCGGGCCGCTCGGGCCGGCTGCACATCCTCGAGGTGCAGCGGCTGGTCCGCATGATGCCCAAGGTGGTGATGGCGGTGGTGCCGGGTTGGGCCGTCGGCGGGGGCCACAGCCTGCATGCCGTGGCCGACCTGACCCTGGCCAGCGACGAGCACGCCCTGTTCAAGCAGACCGACACCGACGTGGCCAGCTTCGACGGCGGTTTCGGCTCGGCCTACCTGGCCAAGCTCGTCGGCCAGAAGCGGGCCCGGGAGATCTTCTTTCTGGGGCGCACCTACTCGGCGCAGGAGGCCCGTGAGATGGGCATGGTCAACTCGGTGGTCCCCCACGCCGAGCTGGAGGCGGTGGCCCTGGAGTGGGCCCGGGAGATCAACGCCAAGAGCCCCACCGCGCAGCGGATGGTCAAGTTCGCCCTGAACCTGGCCGACGACGGCCTGATAGGCCAGCAGGTGTTCGCGGGCGAGGCCACCCGGCTGGCCTACATGACCGACGAGGCCGCCGAAGGCCGCGACGCCTTCCTCAACAAGCGCCCCCCGGACTGGTCACCCTTCAGCTGGCACTACTGACCCCGGGGCACTGCTCACCCTTGGGCTACTGGCCCCGGGGGCGCTGCCGGGGAGCCGGAGTTCGGGCCGGGGCTAGCGGGGCTCGCGGGGAAGCTGGAGGACTCGCTCGCCGAGGATGTTCCGCAGGATGGCCGACGTGCCGCCCTGGATGGTGTAGGCGGGGGCGTAGCAGATGGAGTTCGGCACGCTGTCGCCCACGGTGGCGGCCGGGCCCAGCACCCGGGCCGCGAACTGGGCCACCCGCTGCTCGTGCTCGGTGCAGTACGCCTTGGTGCCCGCGCTGAAGTCGGCGCTGCCCTCGCCCAGCGCGCCGCGGTAGACCATGAGCCGTCCGAGCCGGTAGCCGGTCTCGATGGCCGCGATCTCCTGGCGTGTCTGCGGATCGGCGAGGTCGGCGTGCTCGAGGGCGAGGTCGTACAGCGGCCGGTTGGACACCAGCCGGTCGATGCCTCCCCGCTCGTAGCCGAGCTGCACCATGGTCTGCTTGAAGGCGCCGCCCTCGGTGCCGACAAGGTTCTCGGACGGCACCCGCGCATCGGTCAGGAAGATCTCGCAGAAGTGTGACGTGCCCACCATGTCGCGCACCGGCCGCACCTCGATGCCGTCGACGTCCATGGGCACGATGAGCTCACTGAGGCCCCGATGGGGCGGACCGTCGGTGCTGGTGCGGCAGATCAGGTAGCAGTACTCGGCGCTGGCCGCGCCGCTGGTCCAGATCTTCTGGCCATTGACGACGTAGTGGTCGCCGTCGCGCACTGCGGAGGTCTTCAGCGCGGCCAGGTCGGACCCCGCGTCGGGCTCGCTCATCCCGATGCACCACGTGGCCTCGCCCGACAGCATCCCGCCGAGGAACTCGGCCTTCTGGCGGTCGGTGCCGTATGTGTAGATGGACGGGCCCATCTGCCGGTCCGCGAACCAGCTCGCCGCGATCGGCGCGCCCGCGCTGATCATCTCCTCGGCCATGATGATGCGCTCGATGCCGGGCCGCCCGCCCCCGCCGTGTTCGACCGGCCATGTCATGCCGATCCAGCCCTCGGCCGCCAGGATCCTGGAGAACTCCTTGGAGTGGCCGTTGGTCCACGAGTCGTGCCACTGGCCGTGGTCGGCGACGCCCTGCGCGGCGACGGCCCGGGCCCGGGCCCGCAGCTGCTCCCACTCGGGCCGCATCGAGAAGTCGAGGCTCACGGCGAGCTGAGCGACGTCGGGACTACCCGACAGTGGTGTTGACGAAGGCGGCGACGGTCTCGATGTGCGACGTCAGGGGGAAGAGGTCGACCACGGTCCAGCGATCCAGGGCGTACCCGGAGTCGACCAGGTTGCGGGCGTCCTTGGCGAACGACGACGGGTCGCAGCTCACCAGCACCACCAGCTGCGGCCGGCACGACAGCAGGGGCCGCACCGCGCTGTCTCCCAGCCCGGAGCGGGACGGGTCGGCCACCACGACACTGGCCGGCGACGCCCGCCACTTCTCCACCGGGATCTTCAGCACCTTGGCCCCGTCGCCCAGATTGACCCTGGCGTCGGCCGCGGCGTCGGCACCGCGCTCGATGGCGGTCACCCGGCGACCGTCGCCCACCGTGCCCGCGAACAGCCCGACTCCGGCGTAGGCGTCGACCAACGGGCCGTCGGTGGCCAGGGCCTCCACCATCTCGTCCACCTCGGCCACCAGCGCCTCCGCGCCTGCAGGCCGGTTCTGGAAGAACGACCGGGCCGAGATCCTCCAGCGACGGCCCGACACCTCCTCGTGGATCCAGGCCCGGCGGCTGGAGTCGAGCTCATCGGTGCCGACCACGATCACATCGTCGGGCACCGACACCTCCCCCACCGTGGGGTTCACCACCACCATCCGCTCGCCGGTGCGGGATCCCACCCTGATGAACACCCCGTCGGCGTCCCCGTAGCGGCCCTCCACCAGCAGCTCCTCGGCCGCGTCGTTCACCGCCCCGCAGTCGTCGGGCACCACCACATCGTGGCTGGCGCGGGCCATGAACCCGGCCCGGCCGTCCACGACCTTGGCCCGGACCGTGGTGCGGCCCCGGTCGGCGTCCAACATCCTCAGCTGGGGAGTGGGTGCGTCGACGCCGTGGCGGGTGAGCTGATCCACCACGATCGAGGCCTTCATGCGCATCTGGGCCCGCGCGTCGACGTGGAGCATGTCGCATCCGCCGCAACCCTCGAGATGATGCTCGCAGGCCACCGGAACCCGGTCCGGCGACGCCTCGATCACATCGATCACCCTGGCTCGGGCCCAGCGCCGATCCACGGTGTGGACCTCGGCGGTGACCAACTCGCCCGGCAGGGCACCCTCGACGAAGACGACTCGCCCGTCAGAGCCCCTCGCCACGCCCACGCCGTCGCGCGCCGTGGCCGTCACCCGCAACTCCACGACGCGACGGTATCGGCACCACCGGCGATAGCGGCCAACGTCCTGGCACATGTGTCTGCGGCAGCCGGCCACCCGCAGTGTCGGGTCGCTCCGGCCTCTGACCGCCCCGTCGGGTCGTCGCTCGTCTAGGGTGCGAACCGTGGTTGTGGAGATCGCTCCCTCGATGCTCGCGGCCGACTCTTCCCGCTTGGGCGACGAGTGCCGGAACATCGCCGAAGCCGGCGCCCACCGGGTCCACTGGGACGTGATGGACGGCGTGTTCGTGCCCAACCTCACCTTCGGTCCCGATGTGGTGGCTGCCTGCCGGCCGGCGGTCGACCTGCCCTTCGAGGCCCACTTGATGGTGGTGAAGCCCGACGAACTCGCCCCCCTCTACATCGAGGCCGGCTGCGACACGGTGCTGATCCACGCCGAGACCTGCCCGCACCTGCACCGCAGCCTGGCCGCCATCTCCGAGGCCGGCGCCCGCTGCGGCGTGGTGATCAACCCCCACACCCCGGCGTCGAGCATCTCCGAGGTGATCGGGATGATCGACGAGGTGCTGGTGATGACGGTCAACCCCGGCTTCGGGGGCCAGCGCTACATCGCCTCCGTCGAGTCGAAGATCGCGGCGGTGCGGGCCATGATCGACGCCTCCGGGCGCGACATCGACCTGGAGGTCGACGGGGGCATCACCTCGGCCACCGCTCCTGCGGCGGTTGCGGCCGGGGCCAACGTGCTGGTCGCGGGCTCAGCCGTGTTCGGTCACCGCGAGGGCCCGGCCATCGCCATCAAGGAACTGACCGCCAGCGTCTGAGGCGAACTGGCAGCACAAGGCACGCCATCGGTGCAAAACGCTGCCAGTTCCGGCCACACCGATGCCGCAGCCTCAGCAGGCGGCGTTAGAGCATCTCTCCGCGCTTGACGATCACGTGGTCGATGATGCCGTAGTCCATGGCCTCTTCGGCCGTGAACCAGCGATCGCGGTCGGAGTCGGCCTCGATCTGCTCGACGGTCTGCCCGGTGTGGTGGGCGATGCGCTCCTGCAGCAGCTTCTTGGTGTAGGCCATCTGCTCGGCCTGGATGGCGATGTCGGTGGCCTGGCCCCGCACCCCGCCGAGGGGCTGGTGCATCATGATCCGGGCGTGCGGCAGGGCGTAGCGCTTGTCTGGGGCGCCCGCGCACAGCAGGAACTGGCCCATCGACGCGCCGAGCCCGATGCAGATCGTGCCCACCTCGGGCTGGATGAACTGCATGGTGTCGTAGATGGCCATGCCGGAGGTGACCGAGCCGCCGGGGCTGTTGATGTACAGCCAGATGGGCTTGCTGGCGTCCTGGCCTTCGAGGTACAGCAACTGGGCCATGATGAAGTTGGCGATCTCGTCGTTGACGTCGGAGCCGAGCACGACGATGCGGTCCTGCAGCAGCCGGTTGTACACCTCGCTCTGGCGGTTGGAGGCCCCGCTGGGCGTGTCGAATCCGACTCCGGCGGGATCGGGCCGGAGCTGGGGCGGCAGTGATTGCGAGCTCATGGCGCGCAGGCTACCGCCGCCTCCCCGCGATCCCCGGCCAGGGCTGCGGGCTAGCCTGACTGGGTTCGCGGACGTGGCGGAATCAGGCAGACGCGCTGGGTTTAGGTCCCAGTGCCCGCAAGGGTGTGGGGGTTCGAATCCCCCCGTCCGCACTCAGGCGAACGAGGCTGGGGCTAGAGCCGGGGGTCTATGGGCTCGCTCTCGAGGGCGAGCACGCCGAAGACGCACTCATGCACGCGGGCGAGGTGCTCGTTGGCTACGAACCGGTCGAGGGCCTCGATTCCGAGAGCGAACTCGCGCCGGGCCAATGACGACTTGCGGCCGAGCGACCGCTGCCGCAGCCGCGCAAGATTCGCCGGTTCCAGATACTCGGGACCGTAGATGATGCGCAGGTACTCCCGGCCCCGGCACTTCACGCCGGGAAGGACGAGCCCGCGGCCGCTCGTCACGATCGGTTCGGAGGGCTTGACGACCACGCCCTCGTGTCCGTCGTCGGTCAGCGAATGCCACCAGTTCGTCGCCTCCTTCACCGCTGTGTCGTCACCAAGGTTGACGAACCGGCGGTCGGTGCGACGAAGCGTCCCGGGTTCGTGGTCCACCAGCGCATCGATCTGTTCGAGATGCCAGCGGTGGGGTCGTCGGGCCAGCACCTCCCCCTCTGCCGCGAGGATCTGGAATGGGGCGATTTCGATACCGTCGATGCCGTCGACATCCCAGCAGTACTGCCGGTATGCCTCGACATAGGCCGCAACATGCCCGGCCCGGCCGGCCGTGCGTGACGCGAGAGCCTCAACGTCGACGCCGCGTCCCATCGCGTCGGCCATCAAGCTGCGTGCGGCACCGAGCGAAGCCGTGCCGGCCGCGCCGGTTGCGGCATACAGCTGCTGGATCAGAGCGGCTGCCTTGGCCGACCATGGCAACACCTCCGCATCGAGGACGAGCCAGTCGGTGCCGAGGCGTTCCCATAGTCCCGTGGCGTCGATCGCGGCGCGGACCCGTTCGAGCAGGGCGCCATTCAGCTCAGCCTCGGCGAAGAAGGGCCTGCCGGTGCGAGTGACGATGACGCCGGCTTCGGCATTGCCGATGCCGAAGCGCGAACGGGATGCGTCGACGTCGCGGGCGACGACGAGCACTGCCCGCGAACCCATGTGCTTCTCCTGGACCACCACCTCGTCGACGCCGGCCTTGCGGAAGTACGCGAACACTTCGTCGGGATGCTCCAAGTAGTCGTCGCGGCCCGAGGAAGCCGCCGGTGCCATGGTCGGTGGCAGGTGGACCAGCCAGCGCGGGTCGACCGCGAAGCGGCTCATTACTTCGAGGGCGGCGCTCGACCGTTCGGCCTCGATCAGCACGCGACCCGCCAGCGCCGTCTCGACGTGGTGCTTGCCCAGCACATCGCCCACATCGAGCAGCCGCGATGGCCGCGACGGCCCGTCCGCTGAGGAGCCGACAGGCCGGATCGGCTCATAGTGCTCGGCTGCTGCGGGCACCGAGACCAGTTCGCGCTCCGGCCAGCGCAGGGCCGTCAGCTCGCCGCCGAAGACCGCGCCGGTGTCGACGCAGATCGTGTTGTTGACCCATCCCGCCACCGGCACCGGCGTGTGGCCGTAGACGACCGCAGCCTCGCCGCGGTAGTCCTCAGCCCACGGGTACCGCACCGGCAGCCCGAACTCGTCGGTCTCGCCATCGGTGTCGCCGTACAGGGCGAGTTCCCGCACCCGGCCCGACGAGCGCCCGTGGTACCTCTCGGGAAGGCCTGCGTGGGCGACCACCAGACGGCCGCCGTCGAGCACGTAGTGGCTGATGAGGCCGTCGATGAACCCGGCGACTCGTTCGGTGAACTCGGGGCCGCGGCGCTCCAGTTGTTCGAGCGACTCGGCCAGCCCGTGCGCGACCGTGACGTCGCGTCCCGCGAGGGCCCGGCGCAGCTTGTTCTCGTGGTTGCCCGCGATGCAGAGCGCACTGCCACCAGCCGCCATCGACATCGCGACGTCGAGCACTTCGGCGACGGCGGGGCCGCGGTCGACGAGATCGCCGAGAAAGACGGCGCGGCGGCCCTCCGGATGCGCGATGGGGTCGGCGGCGGTGTCGTAGCCCAACCGGTCGAGCAGGCTCAGCAGCTCGGCATGGCAGCCGTGGACGTCGCCGATGATGTCGAACGGCCCGGTGTCGTCGCGGCGATCGCTCCAGATCCTGGTGCGAGCCACCTCGACCGAGTCGAGCTCCTCAGTCGAGCCGAGCGTGTAGACCCTGGTGAAGCGTTCCTTGCGCAGCCGCTTGGCGCTGCGGCGCAGCGTGTCGTGCTGACGCTTGATGGCGTGCGGCGGTGTGCGGCGATCCCGTCGCTGCTCGTTGTGTTCCAGGCACGCAGCCAGCGAGAGGTCGAACACGATGGCGGTCGCGAGCACGTCCCACCGGCGTGCTAGTTCGACGATGGACTTGCGGTCCTCGGGCCTGGCGTTGGTTGCGTCGACCACGGTGAGGCGGCCGATCTCGAGGCGCTTGTCGACGATGGAATGGAGCAGCTCGAAGGCCGCCGCAGTGACGGACTGGTCGGTCTCGTCGTCGCTGACGAGGGCCCGGCACTGGTCGCTGGACACGACTTCGGTGGGGGCGAAGTGCAGGCGGGCGAACGTCGACTTGCCCGAGCCGGATGCGCCGCAGAGCACGACGAGCCCGACCTCGGGGACCTCGATTCGGGAGACTGAGCGTCTCACGCCAGCCGCCTCACCGGCGGAACACCGCCATCTGCGTCGGCGGGCCGTGGACCGGGTCGACTGGGCCGACCGCGCTGATCTCGACGCCGTAGCCGAAGCGCTCGGAGATGACGCGGGCCCACGCCTCGAACTCGCCGCGAGTCCATTCGAAGCGATGATCGTCGTGGCGCAAGCCCCTGGCGTCGAGGCGTTCGAAGTTGGCGTTGTACTCGCGATTCGGAGTGGTCAGCACCACCGACGCGGCGAAGGTGTGGCCGAAGACGACCTCGGCGAACACGTCGAGTCGTTCGCTGTCGAGGTGCTCGACGACCTCCACGACCGTCGCCACATCGAAGCCCCGCAATCGGGAGTCGGTGTAGGTCAGTGCGCCCTGCAGCAGCTGGATCCGCTCCCGGCGACGCTCGGACATCTGATCGAGCCTCAGGCGCTTCTCAGCTCGCTTGAGCGCTCCGATCGACGCGTCGACTCCCACCGCCGAGGTGACCGCGGGCTCGACGATCAGCCGCTCGAGCAGCCGGCCCTCGCCGCATCCGAGGTCGACGACCCTTCCCGCCCCGACGTTCCGCACCGCCTCGAGCACCGCGTCGAGCCGCTGCTCGCCCAGGCGGATCGGCAGCTCGGCCGCTTGCTCGGCTGCGTCGCGTTGCGAGTCGAGGAGGTCGGCGTCCTCGCCGGCCTCGGCGAGGCGCGCCAGAGCCTCCCGGGTGAACTCGGGAAGCCGCAGGTACCGGCGAGTGATCAGGTTGGATTCCGGATGGGATCCGAGCCAGTCGCCGCCCCGGCGCAGGAGCTTGTCCACCTCGTCGGGGCCGATCCAGTAGTGCTTGGCGTCGTCGAGCACGGGGAGCAGAACGTAGAGATGCTCCAGCGCGGAACGAACGGTCTGGCGGCCGGCCAGTCGAGCCGACACGTAACGGCTGTCCCCCCACGCCGGGAACCGAGAGTCGAGCGCGATGGACGTGCACTCCACCTCGTAGCCCAGCGGATGGAACAGGCGCGGCAATATCTCCGGCCCGCCCCGCAGCGGCACGACCGGCAGGTCGATCTCCAGATCGAGCGGCTGCGCGACCAGTTCAGGCCGAGCCTCGCACGTGCCGCTCATGGCAGTGCCGAACAGCCGCCCCAGAGCGACGCTCAACATCGACGATGCCGCGTACGGCCGATCGTTCACGTATGGCTCCAGGCCTTGGGCTCGGCGCTCCTTGCGATGGCGCGTCGGGCCGGAGGAGTCGACCTCGACATACGTGGTCGCCGTGCAGCGCTGCGCGGTGGCCTCCGGGTAGAAGACATGGGAGCGCCCGAAACCGACATCGACCGAGCGCACACGATCGGGGTGCTTGTGCAGCAAGTACCCCAAGTCGGTCGCAACCGGGGTCGTCGAAGTCAGCGAGACGAGCATGGATTGGCCATCCAACCTAGCGGCGCGCCCACAATGTCGGGAAGCGCCGACTCACCTTGGAGGAGATTCAATGCCGACGGCAATCGTTACCGGAGCAGCAAGAGAACTGGGTCGGGTGTACGCGGTGGCGCTGGCCGGCGCCGGGTTCGACATTGTTGTGGCCGACCTGCTCGACGGGCAGGAGACCGTCGACGAGATCGAGACTGCCGGAGGCCGGGCGATCAGTTGCCGCACCGACATCACCTCGGCGGCGGACAACGACGCTCTCGCCGCGGCAGCAGCCGACGCGTTCGGCACGATCGACGTCCTGATCAACAACGCCGCGTACTTCTCGCAGATCGTCCGGCGCCCGTTCAACGAGGTCCCGCTACAGGAGTGGGACCAGACCTTCGAGGTCAATGTGCGCGGCGTCTGGCTGACGTGCTGCGCGGTCTACCCGTACATGCGCGACCAGGGATCGGGGAAGATCATCAACATCTCCTCCACCACCTGCTTCAAGGGCACCCCCGGCTTCCCTCACTACGTGGCCAGCAAGAGCGCGGTCATCGGCTTGTCACGCTGCCTCTCCCAGGAACTCGGCTCCGACGGCATCACGGTCAACACCGTGACCCCTGACCTGATCCCCAACCCGTCTCTGCGCCCCTCGGACGCTCCCAGCGATCAGTTCGTGGTTGCTGCCCGGCCCATCAAACGCAGCCAGGTACCACAGGACATGGTCGGAACCATCCTGTATCTCGCCGGCCGCGGCTCCGACTTCGTCACCGGCCAGAACATCGTCGTCAACGGAGGCGGCTTCTGCCAGTAGCGCGGCACGCCTCGCCCGCCGGTGCGTCTTCGAGGATCATCTGGCCGACCGCGGTGTTGCTGGCGGGCACGTGGTACAGCCGGTGGACCTCGGTGGGTGCACCGCCGCCGGCGAGGTCGGCCATGGCGCCCCGGGCCACGAGCCACATCACGAGTTCGATCCCCTCCGACCCGGCCTCGCGCACGTACTCCACATGCTCGACCGAGGCCTGGCCCTCGGGGTCGTTGATGATCCGCTCCAGGAACTGGCGGTCCCACGGCCGGTTGATCAGGCCGGCCCGCGGCCCCTGGAGCTGGTGGCTCATGCCGCCGGTGCCCCAGACCTGCACGTCGAGGTCCTCGTCGTAGCTCTCGACGGCACGACGCAGCGCCCTGCCCAGCTCCAGGCAGCGGCGCCCCGACGGGACGGGGTACTGCACGACGTTGACAACCAGCGGGACGACCGCGCACGGCCACGCGTCGGGCTGCCCGAACATGATCGACAGCGGCACGGTGCAGCCGTGGTCGACGGGCATGTCGTTGACGAGGGTCAGGTCGAAGTCCTCGCGGATGACCGAGTGCGCGATGTGCGCCGACAGCTCCGGATGCCCGACCACCGTCGGCACCGGCCGGGCGCCCCAGCCCTCGTCGGCCGGCTCGTACTGTGCCGACATGCCGAGCGCGAAGGTCGGCACCATCTCGAGGCTGAAGGCGTTGGCGTGATCATTGAAGACCAGCACCACGACATCGGGCATGTTGGCCGCCATCCATTCGCGTGCGGGCTCATAGCCGGCGAACAGCGGCGCGTAGTAGGGCTCGGAGGTCTTGTCGAGGTCCATGGCCACGCCGATGGCGGGCACGTGGCTGGTGTAGACGCTTGCGGTGATCTGAGCCATGGTCAGCGGTGGCCCTCCCACTCGTGCAGGTAGCGGTTGCCGTCGGGCGAGCGGCCGCCACCGATCATCATCTCGGTGTGCGCGTCGGCGTCGTTGGTGGTCATCGAGCTCACGATCTGCACGTAGTTGAGCCCGTCGGTCGCGCCGATCTTGGCCAGGAAGTAGATGTTGCCGCCCAGTTCGATCATGCGGTTGTAGTCCCGTTCCCGCACGGCCCGCTTCTGCTCGCCGGTCATGGGCCACTCGTCGAGGTAGGCATCCTCGCCGGCCTTGAACCGCTCACGATTCTCAGCCTTCATCAACGACATGGCGAACTGGTTGAGGTGGTAGCCCCTCGCCGCCTGGTCGGTGTCGAAGACGGTCGTCCCCGGAATGTCGAGGTACGGCTTGTCGAGTGCCATGGTGCTCCCGGGTGTTGGTCGTAGGACGGGCCGACATACTGCTCGGCGAGCGCCCACTGAGCGTGCTCAGGATGCCAGAGTTCTGGGGGCGCGGCGGAATTGCGCCGCCGAGATCGCAAGAACCGAAGGAGTGATGCGAGATGGTCAAGGTGGCGATGGTCGGCGTGGGCGCATTCGGGAACAAGCACCTCGACAGCCTGGCGGCGATACCCGGAGCCGAGGTGGTCGCGGTCGTGGATCCGGTGGAGGCCGCGGCCCGCAAGGCGGCCGACGCCCGCGGCATCGAGCGGGTCGAGACGAGCCTGGACGCCGTGCTGGCCGACGACACCATCGACGCCGTGATCCTGGCGACACCCACCCCGGTGCACGCCGAACAGGCCATCGCCTGCCTGGAGGCGGGCAAGCACGTCGAGGTCGAGATACCGCTGTGCGACAACCTCGCCGACGGCCGTGCCGTGGTCGAGGCCCAGCAGCGCTCGGGCAAGGTCGCGGCCTGCGGGCACACCCGCCGCTTCAACCCCAGCCACCAGTGGGTGCGCAACCGCATCGGTGCCGGCGACTTCTCGATCCAGCACATGGACGTGCAGACGCTCTTCTTCCGCCGCACCAACACCAACGCGCTGGGCGAGCCCCGCACCTGGACCGACCATCTCCTGTGGCACCACGCCGCCCACACCGTGGACCTGTTCCAGTACCAGACCGGCGAGGAAGCTT